>Ga0073934_10000178_pt1 | contig 190865 bp, 172 predicted proteins | sample LarsenN4metaG_FD_76834 | JGI IMG/M metagenome (GOLD analysis project Ga0073934, IMG submission 76834) | Hot spring sediment bacterial and archeal communities from British Columbia, Canada, to study Microbial Dark Matter (Phase II) - Larsen... ... | reverse complement strand
TCCCGTCACATGACACCTTTGGACGGGTGTTCCGCGGGTTGGAGAGCGAGGCGTTTCAAGCGCAGTTTGTCGCTTGGACGGAGCAGGTGTGTCAAATCACGCAGGGTCAGGGGGTGGCAGCGGACGGGAAGAAACTGCGGCGGTCACAAGCTGGCGCGCATGGGCGAGACGGGGTCTGGATGGTGAGTGCATGGGCAAGGGAGAACCGAATGGTTTTGGGGCAGGGCAAGGTCGCTGACAAGTCGAATGAAATCGCGGCGATCCCACGTTTGTTGTCGGCACAGGACTCGGTGTGTCAGTACTCGTCGGGGTATCCGTCGGGGTGGGTTCGGGTTCTTGCGCGAACACCCCGCCCATCATCAGCAAACAAGCGGCAAGCTAAAGCATTAAGAGGATCAAAAAAGGGGTGTGACACATTGTTGGGGTTGTTGGGCGCATCATTCGACAATTTGTGACCGCTGGCAGACAGCTTTTTGGATTTATGGCGCGCGAGGTCAAATGAGGCGATAGTGCCATACGCCCGCGTGATCTTCAGCGCGGGTGATGTCACCCGCTTCGACCAAGTATTCGAGATGCGAGAGGGCTTCGACCATCGCAAAGCGCATTTCGTGATCGGTGAGGCGCGCAAACTCGAACACGATGCCCGCGACTTCAAAAACCGTCGCGCCATCGCGCGATGCCACCGCGTTTTTGACCACCTGCAAGCGCGCGCCATGATGCGCGATCAACTCGTCGATGCGCCCGCACCAGTCAGGGATGACGTGCCGGTGACCGGGAAGCGCCAGCGCGACTTTTAACTCGCGCAGTTCGCGCAGCGACGTTAAGAAGCTCTCCAGCGGGTGACGATCCCCCGTACTCCACAAACCGATATTGGGCGTGATTTTCATCAGCACTTGATCGCCGGACAGCAGCAGGTGATTCGCTTCGTCGTAGTAGATCAACTGCCCATCGCTGTGGCCGGGGGCATGGATGGTGCGAAAAGTGTGCGCTCCCGCCGTGATGAGCGTATTGGACGACAAGGCTTCAGTGTGAACGGGATGGGGGAAGGTTTTCAGGCGCGTATCCGCGATGCCATGGACCACCGCGTTTACCAGTTCGGGGGGCGCGGCGGATTGGCGCATCTGCACGCGGATCAAGTCCAACTGTTCGCCGCGCACCCATGCTTCTTCGGCGCGCATCTGTTCAAGCGGCGAGAGGCGCACAGGCGGCGGCGCAGACGCGCCGAGTCGCAAGGCTTCGCGTTGCAGCCAGCCTGCCAGCCCATAATGATCCGGGTGGATGTGCGTGAGGATGATCTGCTCAATATCGGCGGGAGTGAAGCCCAGTTGATCGAAGGCTTCGCGCCACGCCGCCAGCGAATCAGGGTGATTCAATCCGGTGTCGATGATCGTCCATCCGCGTGTGCTGCCTGCTGGCGGGCGAATCGCGTACACATTCACATGGTTGAGCAGAAATGGCAGCGGGACGCGAATCTGATAAATATCGGGGTGGACAAGCTGTACGGGGAAATTCATCACGTTAAAAATCCTAAGTAGAGAAACGCTTCTGCGTATAAGTAGTCGTTTTGATTGCTTCGGCGGGGGATGCGAAACTTGTTTCGTCCATCCCCCGCCTGAAACTTACGCCCCATGAATGGGGCTGACATCCTATCATCGTTTCACGTTTTTCAAGCCCGCTTCAGCGGACGCGCAGAAGCGGCAGCTACGTACAATGGCGTGAAGTGCGAAAACTCATCAAATTTTACGCCTTACGTCCAGCGCTTGCTGATTTTGATGTAGGTGTAGGCTTCGTTGAGCAGTTTGAACTGCGCTTCGGCTTCTTCCTTCGGCAGATGGCTCACGTCGGGATGAAGCTCACGCGCCATGCGCCGGAACGCGGCTTTGACTTCTTCATAGCTGGCGCTCGATTCTACGCCGAGATGGGCGAATGAGCGATCCAGTTTGGTTTCCGGCTTGGGCTGCGGTGGTTCGATAGGCTCTGTGCCTGTTCTGCCAAATCCGGCGCGGCTCGTCCACATATACTGCCATGTGCTGCCCTGTGATCGACGGTATTGGCGGCGAAATTCATCGCGCGCGGCGGAAGTTTCAGCTTTTTTCCAAAACGCTTCTGTGCCAAACCCGGCGATGAACCAATCGCCTTTGATGGACGCGGGCGCTTTCACCCATACGCGGTAGGCGGGCAAATTAGTGATGGTGATGTCCGGTCCGTCCCAGACTTCGGTTTGATCGGGCTTGCCGAAGTTTTTGAAATGCACCTGCCCGATGCGCGGTCCGTCGTCTTCGATGCGATAGGTGTAGATTTTGTCTTTGAACAGGGCGTGGAGCATGACGAGCGTTTCATCCGGCTCAAAGCGTTCGCCGTTGTCGGGCAGCACGTCGAGATTGAGCAGGAACAAACTGCCTACGCCGATGCGGGTATTTTCGCTCACCCACCGCTTGATCAAGCGGGGTTTGGGGATGTCCGTCAGCACATGGACATGAATGACGGTGCTGCTCCACGTATGCACGACGAGTGACGGATCGCGTTCGGGATCGCGCGTGTCCTCACGTTTGATCGTGCAGTTCCGCACGCTGTTCACGCCGACTAACTGATGGGCCAGCCAGCGTTTGAGGTCTTCTAGTATGGGGTATTCAGGTTGAGTCACGATAGTCGTGGGATGGGCAACTTTTAACGTGAACTTATTGTACACGATTGGCGCTAATGGACATAGCCGCGTGGATTAGAATGAGCAGAGGAAACACATATACAAGGCAGCAGAATGACAATACTCGACGCGAAAATCGACGCGCCCCCCAAAACCTCACTTGGGGCAGCGATGCAGTCGATTCAACACAATTCCCGCGCGCGCTTTTGGTCGGTACTGCTGGGACATTTCAGCGTGGACACGTTCAACGGCATGGTGAGCGTGCTGATGGCGTTCATGAGCTTGAACGTGCTGCACATGACCAACACGCAAATCGGCTTTGCCATCAGCGCGTATCAACTGGTGGGCGCGGTCAGCCAGCCATTTTTCGGTTTATGGGGCGACAGAAACGGCGGGCGCTGGCTCGGCGCGGGCGGTGTCGCGTGGACGATCACCCTGTTGATGGTGGCGGTGATGGTCGCGGCGGTCACGCAGAATTACGTCCTCATGTTGATCCCATTCGTATTGGCATCGTTCGGGAGCGCGGCGTTTCATCCCGTCGGCACGATGCACGCGGGGGGTGTCAGCGGGAAAAGTTCGGCGGTTAAGCTGTCGTGGTTCTTTCTGGCGGGGCAGTTGGGCTTGGCACTCGGTCCCGGCTTGACAGGCATCCTTCTCGACAGCGCGGCGACACACAATAATGCCTTCACAGCGGGATTAGCCCCGTTCGCGAATATCCTTGTCGAACATGGCAGCGTATCTCCGCTGTTGATTTTAAGCCTATTTGGGCTGCCCGGCGTGGCGTTGATGGCGCTCACGCTGCCTTCGCGCGCCGCCTATCAAGAATCGCGCAAAGCGGCAGACGAGGCGGGCGCGGCAAAATTTGTGATTCCCATGCTTCCCCTTTTGCTGCTGGCGATCACGGTGACACTGCGTTCGATCTCCAACCCCGGCGCGGTGGCGTTCATCCCGCGCTTGTTTCAGGAAAAAGGCTGGACAGCGGCGGAGTATGGTTTGGTGACGAGCGCGTTCTGGCTGGCATCAGGGATCACGGGCGTGATCTTCGGGCAGCTTGCGGTGCGCTTCGGGGATCGCATGGTGACAGCCGTGAGCTTGATCCTTTCCGTGCCAATGTTGTTCCTGCTGCCCGCGAGTGACGGATTCGGCGCGTTCGCGCTGGCGCTGCTGGCGGGCGGCTTGTCCGGCGGATCGCACAGTTTATTGGTTGCCATGAGCCAGCGCTTGATGCCGAAAAGTCGCGGGTTCGCTTCCGGCGCGACGTTGGGATTCATGTTCGGTGTGGGCGCGATTGGCACGCTGATCATCGGTACATTGAGCGACCACATCGGCTTGAGCAGCACGTTTCAAGTCGTCGCCATCATCACGCTGATCGCTGGATTGATGAGCTTCACACTGCGAAACGATTAATCCACTCCCCATGTATTTAGTGGCATAATGGCTGCATAAAACGTGGGGAGCGGAGACTCATGGCCAATCTTTCAAAACTGCTGGCAACCTTGGCGATTTGGGCGGCAATCGCGCTGATCGCGATTGTGGCAATCGCGAACAGCATGTTTATCGATGACTCACAGGTGATCGCCGTGATGACTGTTGTGCCGCTGCTTATTGGGTTCATCGTTACGTTGGCAATGTGGGCACCCGCCGTTTTTCCATGGGTAGACGCGAATCGTTTGCGCGCAATGAATAACGGTCAAGAACAGGCGCACCTTGAAAGCGAGAAACGCAAACGAGAGGCGGGTGGTTCAAGCGCCGATGAAGCGGATGCACGAATCGATATGTTGATGCGGATGATGACCCCGGATGAGCGTGAGGATTTCAAGCAGACCTTGAAGGAACGCATCTTGAACGACTTGACGGTTGGCGATGACGGTGAACTCAAGTCGGGCGGGGTTTCGCTGAAGAATTTGCTGGATGATGCCAGTGATACCCGGCATGGACGACGGTAAGCACCCGGCTTACCCTCTTAGAGGACACGTCATTTCAAATTCCGGTTTAAGGCGGGCGACAGGCGAAACTAGTTTCGCACGGGTCGCCCCTATAAGTGTGATTTTTGAAATAGACTCGAATTTGTTAAGCGTCGGCGCAGGTTTCTTTATGCTTCCGGCGCTTTATTGTTTGCTGACTCAAACGAAAACGGGTTACAATGAAATGACTTTGGCTTTTTTCATCAACGCCATTCACTTTTTCAGTTATCGTGCTTATGAGTTGATGCTGATAAGCACGCGCCTAAGAATGCGCTGTGTCCAAAATTTGCTCCTGCAACTTTGGAATTATCCCCGGAGGGTCAGGCTGTGGGTCGTTGGAAAGATAAATACGTCATCGGGCTGACCGGCAACATCGCCGTCGGAAAAAGTCTTGTGCGCCAGATGCTTCAGCATTTGGGCGCATATACCATTGATGCCGACAGTCTTACACATCAAGCGATGACTCCCGGCGCTCCCGCCTACCTGCCGATTGTCGAGATGTTCGGCAAGTTCATCCTTGATGAAAACGGATCGATCAACCGCAACCTGCTTGGCAGTATTGTGTTCACGTATCCCAATGCACTCGTCAAGCTCGAAGCGATTGTGCATCCGATTGTCAACCAAGCGATTATGGCGCTGGCAAGCCGCGCCAAACCGCCTGTGATTGTGATTGAGGCGATCAAGCTGTTGGAAAGCCCCAATTTGGCAAGCGCTGTCGATGCGGTGTGGGTAGTCGATGCGTCGGCGGAGGCACAGGTCAAGCGCCTGACTGAAAAGCGCAAGATGAGCGAAGAAGAAGCGCGCAAACGCATCTTCGCGCAGCGCCCGCAGGCGGACAAGATCAAACGCGCCAACGTCGTCATCATGAACGACGGCAACCCAGAAGACACGTGGAAGCAAGTCCAAGCCGCGTGGATGGAAGTTGTCCAGTCGCTCAAATTGAGCGCGGCGGAAGACGGAAGCGTGCGCGCGACACAACCGCTGCAACCTGTGTCGCCGCAAAGCATACCTGCAAAACCTGTGACCAGCACGCTTCAACCGCCGCAAACGGGAACACTTCAACCGCCGAAACCCGCCGCAGCGCCCGCTGCATCTGCCGCAGCGCCCGCCGCACCCGCACAGCCTGTCACACCGCTCGCCGCGTCTCCCGCTTCAGCCGCGCCGCCCAAACCTGTGACAGGGACACTGCGCCCGCTTGTCGCGGCAGATGCTCCGCGTCCCGCCGCTTCAGCGACTCCGGCAGCGCCTGCTCCGGCAGCGCCCGCGCCGCAAGCGACAGCCCCCGCCATTGACATGCTTGTGCGGCGGGGTCGCCCCGGCGAAACCGAACAGATCGCGTCGTTCATCAACCGTGTGGGTGGCAAAAACGTCACGCGAATGGATGTGATGCTGGCGTTTGGTCAAAAGAGCTATTTGGTCGCGGAAGACAAGAGCAAGAGCGCGATCATTGGGATTGTCGGCTGGCAGGTTGAAAACCTGATCACCCGCGTAGATGAGATTTACATTGATCCGGCAGTTGCCAAAGACCCGACGATTGCGGCGATGGTGGCGGCGCTGGAAGATCACTCGAAGGATTTGCAGAGCGAAGTCAGCTTTGTGTTTTTGCCCAACAATACGCCGCAAGACGTGATTCAAGGTTTGTTGAAGAACGGTTATCAACCGCTGCGGCTGGAAGAAATCAAGTTCCCGGCATGGCGCGAAGCCGCGCACGAATTGATCACGCCGGAATCGAAGCCGCTGATGAAGCCGCTTCGCCAAGACCGCGTGATGAAACCGATCTAATCCTTTCAGCACACAAAAACACAGCATATTCATCAAGGGCAGGCGAACACCTGCCTTTTGATTTTGTCAAAAGATGAGGGAGAAAATGGCAGACAACCACTTTATCAATCCTGATGGGCTGACCACGCCAACCGGATATACGCATGTCGTTGATACCAGCGGGCAGCGCACGATTTACATCAGTGGGCAGGTTGCCATCAACAATATGGGAGAAATTGTCGGGGTGGGGGATATACGCGCGCAAACCGAACAGGTCTTTGAGAATTTGCGAATCGCGCTGGCGGCGGTCAACGCAACCTTTAATGATGTAGTCAAAATTGGCGTGTTCGTAACCGATATTTCGCAGATACCCATTGTGCGCGAAGTTCGCAATCGCTACCTGAACATGGCGACTCCGCCCGCCAGCACCGCCGTTGAAGTGCGCGCGCTGGTACGCCCGGAACTGCTGGTCGAAATCGAAGCGACGGCGGTGCTTGCCTGATTGACTTTGCCACGCACATCTCGAAAGAGTTGCGCTATAATTTGCAAGATTACACGACGGACAGGGTAAACGGTCACGGTTATGGACAGACTACAGAACTTTCCGCCCATCAAATGGGCGATACGGCATCCCCGCTTGGCGGCATGGATTGTGCTTTCGCTTGGCATGGTGATCCTGCTGGTCATCGAAGCGCGCGATATTGGGCTGCTCATCGGGCAGTGGATCGCGTTGGTGGTGGCGTGTGTGCTGGTCGCCGGGGCGTGCGTGTGGATTGTCAGTTGGGAAGACAGCGACGACGAAGAAGCCGAAAGCACCACCCCAATCCCGACTCCAACACCTTCTGCTCCCGTGAGCGCAGCGGCGGAAGCGGAAAAGGAAATCGTGTAGCTGCCCCCATTTTCACAGGGCGTAGGGGCGCGCGGAACTGTCGATGCTCTGCATCGCGTTCCGTCCGTGATGCGTCCGTTGTCGGCGGGCGGCTCACGAGCCGCCCCTACAAGAAGATGATCCGTCTGAAATCACTTCTGCGGTGAATCTTTTTGTCTAAGGATGTGCGACGATGCCACGTCTCGATCAGCGATTAGGACTGACTCGTTTTGAGGCGGACGAAGCCTACAAACGGGCGCTCGACTTCTATAAGAAGGGCGATTTCGACAATGCCATCGACGCGATTGACGACGCGATTGAAGCACTGCCCAATCACGCGGAATATTTCGCCGTGCGCGGATTCTTCTTTCTTGAAGATGGCGAAGACGAAAGCGCGCGCAAGGATTTCGAGTACGCGCTGTATCTGTACAAATACGAGATGCTGGCGCACTACGGTTTAGGGATGCTCGCCTATAAGAAGGCGCACAAGACTAAAGACGCGGATCAATGGGCAGAGGCGCTCAAACATTTCACCGCCGCCAATCGAATCGACCCGAACCGCCCGGAAACGCTGTATTACCTTTCGCTGGTGTATTACTACAGGGGCGAGAACGCCAATGCTGTCAACGCGATGGTGCGGGCGCAGCAGGGCTTTGAAGCTGCGGGAGACAAGCGTAAAAGTCAGGCGGATCGGTGGATACGTGAATTCCAGCGCATGATCGAACGCACGCAAGAACTGCTTGGCGGGCGCAGCGCGGGAACGCTGCCCCCAACAACACCATCATAGCGCGTCAACCCCGCTTTTGTGAGGCGAGAATCAGGGTGGCGATGCCCCCCCCAACCAGCAGCCCGGCAATTCCCCATACGGGAATGCGAAAGAGCATTTCCACCACCAACCCCGGCGGATAATCCCAGACCGCGTGCGCGTGCCATGCGTTTTTGAAGAACATGAGCGCGGCGGATGCGGCGGCGCTCATCACCCCGAACCACAGCCCATTCAGCGTGGCGCGGATGAGCAGCGAAGCGGGCGAAAGTTCGCGCGCTGACCACACGCGCCATGCGCGTTCGACGATGACGAACGCCACCGCCGCCGCGCCAAGCAGCGTAGGGGTGAGAACGGCGTTGTCTTCGAGTGACAACCAAAGCAGCAGCGCCGCGCCGATGAAAAAACGTCCGAAGCGCAGCCCGCGCGGCGGTGGGATGCGGATCACGCCGTTAGTGGCTACCTCAAGTCGCCTTCGGGGACAGCGCGGCGCAGTAACGCCGTGTGCGTCAATCCCGCTTCGACAAACCGGAACACATGCGATTCATACGGCTCTAGGTCGATGAACAGCCCATCGCGCGTGAGTTCACCGCCGTGTCGCTTGTATTCCGCGCCATCGGTCACATCATAGAGCCGCCAGTGATGGTCGGTGAGCCAGCTCCACACACCGAGATTAATGCGCCCGAAAGAACGATGCGGCGTGAGATTGACGACGATCAAGCGGTAGTCTTTGCCGGGTTCGTGCCAGCCGTATGCCAGCAGGTTATGGTGCGTGGTATCGCCGCCGCCCGATGATTGGACGTGGAACAGGTAAAAGTTTCCGTAACGATAGATGGGGTCTTTGGTTTCTGCCAGCAGTTTGAGGTAGTAGGCTTCCAAGTCTTTGTGTTCCGGCTCATCGGGCTGGCGTTTGATTTGCACGGGGAGTTTTTTGGTGCGCCCGATCAACTGCCCATCATGGATGAGAGCAGCGCCGGGCAGCGTACAGATCAGCGTGGCGGCGGGGAAACTGCGCTGATGCCCCAATGTAGCATAAGCGCGCGGTTCATCGTGATTTTCGATGAAGCGCATCAACTTACGCTGATACTCAATCGATGCCAGCAAATGCGCGCGCAGCAGGTTCACATCGCCGCTGACCACGCGGTCATAGAACAGCTTGTCGTAGGCGAAATCAAAGCCCTGCTGCAAAATTTCGTACTCAAGATTCCAGTACACTTCGGCGGTGAAGATGAACGTGGGGTGTTTCGCTTTGATGTGCGGGATGATCTCGCGCCAGTAATCGACTACAGGGGGCAGCCCAACATAGCCGCGCCATGTGTTCGAGAAAATGCTGTTGAACATGAGCATCGCCATGTCGCAGCGCACGCCATCACACTGCGTTGCGATATCGAGCAGAATTTCCGTGTGCGCGCGCCGCAGTTCCGGGCTGAAAGCGTTCACCTGCGCGGTATCGATCCAGCCGGCGAAATGTGGGTCTTTCCCGTGCGCGATGATGCGATCACCGCGAGCAGTCCGCACGTGGAAAAAATCGGTGGGGCGGCGCACAATATCGTCCGCGCTGCCCGTGATGAGCAGTTCGGGGCGGTCTTTCGTCCATGCGTGATCCGCCGCGACGTGGTTCGGCACAAAGTCGAGCATGAGCTTTAAGCCGCGTTTCGCCAACTGCTGGCGCGCTTTTGCCAAGCCCGCGCGCCCGCCAATGCGCGCATCGACCTGATAATCGTAAACAGCATACGCCGAGCCGATCACATCGTCATCGGTGAGGTCGGGCAGCACCGAACGATATTCATGTTTGTACTTGAGAGCGGTTTGCTGCCCGTAGGGACTGCGCTGCCATACCCCCATGAACCAGATGTAATCTACGCCGGGGCGAGCGAGTTCATCGAGCGCCGCATCGGGGATATTTTCTAAGGTGATCGACTTGCCCAGTTTGCGGCTGAGCGTATCGAGCCATACCCACGTGTTGACTTGATAAACAATTGTTTTGCCTGAATGTTCCGCCATGCTGCGATGATCCTCTAAAAAACGCATTTTCCATAATGCGCCGAAAATCTTAATGCCGCTGTTGAGAAAACGCTACATCCATTTCGCTGTTTCTCATCGCTGGTATTCGACAAAGCCCGCGTAGGCGCGCATAATTGGCGCGAAAATTGTCTTGCCTATCGTCCGCTTTATTTCTTGAAATTACAGGAGCGTGCCTTTATGCCGGATGGATACTTTGTAACGCCTGTGGATGCGCCGCAGGTTGAGATGCGTCCCGGTGTTCACCGCCGCACGATGGGAATGACCGATGAAGTCATGTTGTGTGAGTTTTTTTTACTGCGCGGCGCGGAAGTCCCATCACACAGCCACATGAATGACCAAGTGGGCTATGTCGTTTACGGCAGCATGATCATGACCATCGGTGATCAAACACGCACGCTTCAGCCGGGCGATAACTACGCCATTCCCGGCGGCATCATTCACAGCGCCAAGGCGCTGGCGAATACGCTCGTGATCGATGTGTTTTCGCCCCCGCGCGATGATTATCGCACGGAAGCGCGGTGAGCAGGGACTTGCACGCCCCTGCTTGGGCGAAAATGGTGCTAGAATATCCCTATCGTCCTAGTAGAGTAGTCAGTACGGATAGTCGCTGCGATGGATGTCTATAAACCAGACGATAAACGGGGGCGGGCGCGCGAGCGTGTCGAAGCGCGCAAGCGTCGTCGAGAACCGATGGCGCGCCCCCTTGATGCGAATGCGCCCCTCCGCAGCGCTGACCACAGCGCGCCGACACAGCCCATGAGCGCAGTGTCGAACGAAGCCAATGTGTCCGGCGATACGCACCGTAATCCGCGTGTAAGCATCCCGCGTATGCCCAACATGCCCATTCCATCGGAAGGGGCACAGCGGGTAGCTCGTACTGCCGCGCGATCCGCCGCGAGGCGTGCTGTTTCTGCGGCGCGGACAGTCGAACGTGTCGATTTGCGGCAGGTGCGGCGCGCTGGCGGAAGTGCCAAACGCGCCGGATCACAAGTGGCGTGGTGGGTGCGCGATGCCATTTGGTACACGCGGCACAATCCGCCAGTGCTGTTTGGGATTATCGGCAGCATCGCGGCGGTGTTCGTGCTATACATCTTGTTTCATTTATTCACGGGGCGCATTTTCCCGAATGTGTATACGGCGGGGATCAATCTTGGCGGGCTGACCGCCGATGAAGCCGTCGCCGCCCTGCAAGCGTATTGGGACAACGATCTGCGAATTGATCTTGTTGATGGCGAGCGCGTGTGGTCGGTGAGTACGTCCGAATTGGGGCTGCGGCTGGATGCGCGCGAAACCGTCGAAAAGATGCGCGCGGTTGGGCTGTCCGGCATTCCTTTCGGCTATGAAGTCATTCCCTCCATGGAGATGGATTTACTCGTCAGCCAAAACCGCCTGCTCGACATCAGCGAAGAAGCGCAAATTCAGCCGTATAACGCGGGCTACCGATGGGAAGGCGATTTACTCGTCGGCGTGGAAGGCACGGATGGTCGCTTTTTAGACGTTTCCGGCACACTCGATCAGCTTTACGAGAATTTGGCAGACGTGATTGTCGAACGGCGTATGGACATGGTGATGACCAGTGTCGCGCCGGAAGTGCGCGATCCTGATCCGTACATGGATCAAGTGCGGGCATTAGTCGCGCAGCCGTTCATCGTCAACGGTTATGATCCTTTCACGAACGAAAATTACACATGGTCAACGGACCGCACAACGTTCATTAGCTGGTTGGAAGCCGGGCAAGAATCACTGACTTTGCGTGAATCGGCGTTTGTGCCGTTCATCGACGCGCAAAGCAGCGGTCTGCGCGCATCGAACCCGCTGCGCTATTTAGAACCTACCGAAACTATCAGCGCGGTGCGAAACGCCATCCGCGAAGGGCGCAGCAGCGTTAATTTGCGCGTGCGCTATCAAGGCACAACCTACGAAGTTCAATCTGGCGACACGGGCTATTTTATCGCCCGCAAAACTGGCTTGCCCTTCTACTTGATTCAGGACGCGAATCCGGGGCGCGATTGGGAAGCGATGCTCTCGCCCGGTGAAATCATCAACCTGCCATCACGGGATGCCACGATCCCCAACGAAGTCATCCCCAACAAGCGCATCGTCGTTAACATCGACACCCAATATCTCGTTGCCTACGAAAATGGTCAGGTAGTATTCGACTGGCCGATCTCCACAGGCATGGATTACGCGCCCACGTATCCCGGCGTGTATCAAATTTTGAGCCATGTCGATTTAGCCACGGGCAGCAGTTTTGAACTGTGTACGGCGGATACCTGCGGCACATGGGATATGTACTGGTTCATGGGCATCTACGAAGTCGTGCCGGGGCTGGTGAACGGTTTTCATGGAGCGGTGGTGCTGCCCAACGGGACGTATCTCGGCGGCGGCAACGTTGGGCGACCCTTCACTTATGGCTGCGTGATGAGCCGCAACGAAGATGCCGAACGCCTATATCGTTGGGCGGACGAAGGCACGATTGTCGAGATTGTATCGTGGGCTTACGAACCACAGAGCGATTTAGCCCGCGCCGTGGTTGATGGTACATGGCGCGATCTGCCGCGCGCGATTCCATCCAACGAAACAGCGGCGGGGACTTAAACTGCAAACAAAATGGGGACGGAATTAAATCTCGTCCCCACACACAACCGTGTAAGTATTATAAATCTTTGAATTGTTGACCAAAATTTTGTGCAAAATATACCAAGATGAGCATCTGCTAAGTTAAAAGTGTTTGACAAAATTTTGCAGTCCGTTATACTGCGTGGTGTAAACAAAAAATAAAAGCGTGTGGGGAAGCGCAAAAAAGTTATTCAAAAAAAACTTACTCCCAACTCCCCACACCAAAGCATCAAAGCCCTGTTTTTTACAGGGCTTTTTTTTGCCTACTCGCTAAAATTCAGAGATTCTCCGCAAAAGGATGTTTTCCTTATGACGAAACAACCAGCTTTATACGGCACATGGAACAGCCCGATCAAGGCAAAGATGGCGGCTTCGGCGCTGCGCGTGCAGGATGCGCTGTGGAGCGGTGACGGATCGGCGCTGGTGTGGCTGGAATCGCGCGGTGGGCAAAGCGTGTTGGTCGCGCAGCATGATGGTGAAAATCCGCGCGACTTAACCGACGTGGATGTAAAAATTCGCGGCGGAATCGGCTACGGCGGCGGCGATTTCACGCTCGCGGGAGAAACGATCTTTTTCGCCGGACACGGCGGGCGGTTGTACGCCCTGCCGATCACAGGGGGTCGCCCGCGCCCGATCACGCCCGCGTTTGGATCGTGCGCCGCGCCCGCCGTATCACCGGATGGCGCGTGGGTGGTGTACGTCCATCAATATGAAAATGTCGATGGCTTGCTGATCACGCACACCAGCGGGCGCGAACTCCCGCGCAAGCTCTTGTTCGGCACAGATTTCGTCATGCAGCCAGCATGGCATCCTGATGGCAAGTATCTTGCTTGTGTCACATGGGATAAGCCCAACATGCCGTGGGATGGCACGGAACTTAAGCTGGTGGCGCTTGACCGTGATCCTGATGGCATCCCGTTTGAACAAAAAGTCACCGTGATCGCGGGCGGCAAAGATACCGCCGTCATGCAGCCGGAATTTTCGCCCGACGGCACACGCCTCGCGTATGCCAGCGATCAAACGGGGTGGTGGCAGTTATACGTCTACGATTTGAAAACGGGCACACACACGCAGCTTACCCACGCGCAAGCTGAACATGCAGGTCCGGCATGGCGGCAGGGGATGCGCTATTTCGGATGGTCAAGCGACAGCAAGCGCATCACTTTCTTACGCAACGAGCGCGGATTCTTCAGCCTGTGGCAGTTGGATGTGGAGACACAGCGCGAACGCAAAATCGACGGGTTGAGCGAGTACAGCTATCTCACACAGCTTTCTGTGTCTGCTGATGGCAAAATCGCGCTCATCGCGGGATCAAGCACGCAAACTGACCGCCTGATCACGCTTGAGCCGGATGATCGCGCCGCCAACGTGATCCCGCCGCGTTTGCCGATGGGCGACGATGTGCCAACCATCGGCGTGATCGTCGATGCGCCGTTACGCACGTTCATTCGCCGCCGCACCAGCGCGGAATCGGTCAATCCGGCGGCGCTTTCCAACGCTGAAGCGATCACATGGAAAGGCTATGACGGCGAAACAGTGCATGGCATCTACTACCCGCCCGTCAGTGAACGCGAGACCGGCATCGGCGCGCCGCCGTTGATCGTGCAGGTGCATGGCGGACCGACCAGCCAAGTTCGCACGCAGTTCGCCGCCGATGTGCAGTTCTTCACCACGCGCGGATTCGCCGTGCTTGCGCCCAATCATCGCGGCAGCACAGGCTACGGACGCGCCTATATGCTGGCGCATCGCGGGGCATGGGGCGCGATAGACGTAGACGACAGCGCCAGCGGCGCGGAACATCTGGCGGCGCAGGGATTAGCCGATCCGTCCAAGTTCGTAATCATGGGGGGCAGCGCGGGGGGATATACCGTGCTGCAATCGCTGACCGACAAGCCCGGTTTTTATAAGGCGGGCGTGTGCCTGTACGGGATCGCCAACCTGTTCACGCTCTATTTTGAGGGCGCGGATTGGAAATTCGAGTCGGCGTACAACGATCCGCTGATTGGGGCGCTCCCCGAAGCCGCGCCAATTTACCGCGAACGTTCGCCGCTGTTCAAAGCGGACAAAATCAGCGATCCCGTGATTGTGTTTCAAGGCGAAGAAGATAACGTCGTGCCGAAATCGCAGAGTGACGCGATTGTCGCGGCGCTCGTTCGCCGCGGGGTGCCGCATGAATATCATGTGTACGCGGGCGAAGGTCACGGCTGGCGCAAACCGGAAACCATCGAAGCCTACTTGAACGCCACGCTGAAATTTCTCCAGCAGTACGTGGTGTACACGTAAAATAATGTTATGCTCTTGTTTACGGCTGTAGATAGGGCGCTGCTATGACTGAAACCGATCACATTATGAAGGCGTGGGATGAAATCTTCGACTTTTTGATGACTGCTCCCACACCGGAACAAATTGCCACTTTCAAGCTGTCGGATGCTGTACAGGGCAGGCTCGAATTGCTGCTGGACAAAAACAAGCGCACCCGCCTGACAGAAGGCGAAGAACATGAGCTGGACGAATATCAGCGCATGAATCATATGATGATGTTGTTCAAAGCGCGGGCACAGGAAAAGCTGGTGTTGGCGAAACCATGACCTACATCCCGGACGAGCTTCGCCGACTCATTACGGAACGGGCATCCAATCGCTGCGAATACTGTCTCATGTCGAATGACGTGTACATTCTCCAACACGAAATCGATCACATTTATGCTGAAAAGCATGGTGGCGAAACCGTTGACGAGAATTTATGTCTAAGCTGTATGTAATGCAACCGTTACAAAGGCTCTGACTTGTGTTCACTCGATTCTGAAACAGGCGCTATTACGCGCTTGTTTCATCCGCGCCGCGATATGTGGGCTGAACATTTCGCCCTTCCAGATGCGGTGATCAAACCGCTGACGGCTGAAGGACGAGTGACAGTGTTTTTGCTTCGCATAAACGCGGTGGATCGCCTGACGGAACGCGAAATCTTGCGGCGTAAAGGGTTGTATCCGAGATAACGAGAGATGGGTTGATGCTTCAAACGTGGATTAAAGACCTGAACAGCCCCGATTGGTGGACGCGCATCGAAGCCGAAAACGCCATCCGCGATGCCGGCGCGCACGATTCCAGCGTGATTGATGCGCTGGCGAATCTGCTGGTCGATGCCGCGCAAGCGAACGAACCGCGCTGGCGGGCGGCGCACGCGCTCGGTGTGCTGCGCGCAAAAGCCGCGATTCCCGCGCTGGCAAGTGTTCTGCGCGATCCGTCCAGCGATGTGCAGTATTATGCGGCGTGGTCGCTTGGCAAAATTGGCGATCCCGCTGGTTTTGAGGCGCTAAAATCCGTACTGCACAGCACCACCGTTGAAGAACAGGCGAATTTCGCGGCGGCAATCGCGCTGGTGCAAATTGACCGTGAGCGCGGCTTACAAGCCCTACACGCCGCGCTCACGGACGAAAACGAAGCGGCGCGGCGTGTGGCACGCGGCGCGCTGGCGACCATTAACGGATAACGTCTACCCCGCCCAAATAGGGACGCAGCACATCCGGTACGACGATGCTGCCATCCGCCTGCTGATAGTTCTCCATGATGGCGATCAAAATGCGCGGAGTCGCCAAGCCAGAGCCGTTGAGGGTATGCACGTACTTGGCGCGTTTGCTGTCCGTCGGGCGATATTTCACATTCGCTCGCCGCGCTTGAAAATCTTCCGTGTTGCTGCAAGATGATACTTCCAGCCATTCTTGGCATCCTGCTGACCACACTTCCACGTCGTATTTTTTGGTCGCGCTGAAGCCGAGATCGCCCGTGACGATCTCCAAGACGCGGTGCGGCAGCTTGAGCGCGGCGCAAATATCGCACGCGGCAGTCACCAGCGTTTCGAGTTCGGCGTAGCTGGTTTCCGGCGTGGTGAACTTGTACATCTCGACCTTCTCGAATTGATGCACGCGCTTGATCCCGCGCACATCGCGCCCCGCGCTCACTTTTTCCTTGCGGAAGCACGGTGTATGCGCGACGTAGTACAGCGGAAGTTGTGCTTCTTCGAGAATTTCGTCGCGGTGATAGTTCGTGATCGCCACTTCAGCGGTTGGCAGCATGTACAAATCTGCATCGGGATCGTAGTACACGTTATCGCGGAACTTGGGGAACTGCCCCGCGCCGTGCATCATTTCTTCTTTCACTAGATAGGGCACATACATTTCGGTGAAACCTTTTTCGCGCGCCATATCTAAGAAGAACGCGATCAACGCCCGCTGCAAACGCGCCCCAAGCCCCTTGAGGACATAGCCGCGTGTCCCCGTAAGGCGCACGCCGCGCTCAAAGTCGATAATGTCGAGCGCGGGACCCAATTCCCAATGCGGTTTCGGCTCAAAATCGAATTCGGGAATTTCGCCGCGCATCGGATGCGCGATGTTGTGTTCTTCGCTGTCAAATACGGGGACGCTCTCGTGAGGAAGATTGGGAATCCATGACAAATTCTCGTCAAGGTTCGCTTTAATTTCGCGCAGCTGCTCGTTGATCGCTTCGACGCGCGTGCCAATTTCGCCCATCGCCGCTTGCAAATCATCGAGCGCAGTCGGTGAGGCGTTCATGTCTGACGGCACAGTGTCCCCCGTGATGAGCGCGGCGGCTTCTTCATATTGTCCCATGTGAATAAGCGCAGCGGCGGCAGTAGCGATTTTCGCCTTCGCCGCGTCGTCATGTTTCTTGCTGCCGCGCAGCATCCCATAGGACTTGTTGAGCTTATTGCGTGCCGCTTGCGCCGCTTCACCCTCACCGATCAAGGCGCGGCGGCGCACATCGAGTTCCAGTACGGCATCCACCCGCTGTAATGCAGCAGGATCGTTCAGTTTGACGATTTGTTCTTTAACCCAATCCGGCTTTTCGCGGATCAGCGCGATGTCGATCATGTGCGTGTATTCCTTGTGTGAGAAATGACAATCAATGTGTCTGCCGTAATAACAATGCAGGTAATTCGCCCCTTTGCCCTCACCCCCTGCCCCTCTCCGTTAACGGAGAGGGGAGCGTACACGGTCATCTGTCAAGGTGTTCGCAGGGGGTGAGGGCGGGTTATTGTGGGTGCAGACTGCGTCTTACCTACGAATTTTCGGGATGCGATGGCGGTTTCTGCGAACTCGATTCCCCCGGCAGCGGGCGCGTGAAATCCTTATACAGGCGCACAGCGGCGAACGCCGACCCAATGATGATCACGGCGAGTATCAGCACATCGAAAAACTGCGGTGTCAGAGTCATGCGAATCCCTTTCCACAAACAAAAACGCCATCCCTGAACTGCGGAATGGCGTAACAATCAAAACAGCGTCGAGCGGTTCAGGAAGTGGCGAATATCAATGAGTCGACGAACTGGTGCCGGGCAGCCCTGTACCCAGCATAGACATGCCATCGGCGCTGAAGTTCTCGCGCCATGCAGGCAGCTTAATCGAAAAGGTCGTGCCGACCCCTTCTTCGCTGGTGAACCAGATACGTCCATTCATCGCTTCGATCTCGTACTTGCACAAAAACAGGCTTAAGCCGTAGCCAAACTCACCGATGATCTGCGGCTGACGCGAGCGCGCGAACGGCATAAACACCCGTTCGTTATCACCAGCGCGAATGCCATAACCTTCGTCAATCACGTCGATCTGTATGCTGTGATCGCGCTTGATGGCGTGCGCCTTGATATAGATTGGCGTTGCCTTCATGCTGTACATGATAGCATTCCGCAGTACGTCCCGCAAGACGCGCATCAGGTACGTTGGCGAAGCAAGAATCGCTACATCGGGCGCGATACCAATCGTCAACCGGTGACGGTGATCGAGCGCGCTTGAATCGCTTTCGGGATCGACAATCGGATGCTCGTTGAGTTCGCTCACGAACTTGCCAACAAATTCGTACAGGTCAATTCGTCGGACGCTTTCCGCGACCAACTGCCGTACCTGCCCAGTGCGAATCATTTCCAGCCGTTCGATCATGGCGGTCAGGTTGCCCAAGCGGTGCATGTGCATCTCGATCAGCTTAGTAAACCCGCCGATTCGATGTGTCAGCTTGTCGATGCCTTCGTTGGGCTTTTGGAGCTTCAAGCTCTGCGCGATCAGCGTGGCGTGTCCCTGTGTGCCTTCAACGGCATCGCGCACTTCGTTCAAATAGTGGCTGACGAGTTCCGTCAGCGCCGTCCAATCCGGCGTTTCGATGCTGACAATCGTGTGCTGCTGGTCGTCCGCGCCCACAACCACGCCAATTGAACACGGCAAAAATTCGCCCGCGCGGAACATTTGAAAGCGCACAATTTCGCCGTGATCGCGCGCGTGGTCGCGCAGGCGGTTGGCGCTGCGATAATCCCCGCGCGTCGGATCGTTGATGCGTGTGTCCATCAGCGCGGCGGCGGCTTTCCAACCTTCAGCGCGGATCAGCTTGAGATCGGGTCCAAGGATATTTTTCGCGGTAACATTGAACTGAATGAGCTTGTCGGTGCTGTCGAAGATCAACACCGCTTGCCCTAAGCCGTCTAACAGCGATTGTGTGTCGAGTGTATTTGTTGAAGTCATGTTGGAATGAATACCGTAACCGAGGGGGTGCCCGCGCATAAAGTGCGCGCCGTCGCCCCTGCATCATTATGTAGATATTCTAACCGAAATCGCGCGGCGCGTTGGTAAGTTTTTTCAGACCAAAATTGAGCGGGGAGCGCGCATTGTCCTAATGTGGTCTACGCCCGATAAATAGCGCAGCAGCTTGCCCTAGCTGCTTTGACGATGGCGTTACAGCATCACCGTCCGGCGGCGTGTTTTTGCAACCCGCTCGGAGGCACGCATGGCGATTTTTGATTACATTGGGCTGTTCTACAAAAGGCAGCGACTGCACTCTGGCATCGCCTATACTGCGCTGGTCACGAGGGCAGCTTGAGACACCGCTGCTCTACTAGACTGGAATGAGAACAGTAGAAATTTGTTGTGTTTGCGCTAGAACAATCAATATGTCATTATTGACATATCAAAATTTAAGCGTATGCTGTATACATGCTCAAATACATTCTCTTGGGTTTTCTACAATACCGTTCGATGACGGGATATGACCTGAAAAGCATGATGGAGCAGTCCACCATGCACTTTTGGCACGCTTATCACAGCCAAATTTACACGACGCTGCGGAAGCTGGAAGAAGAAGGGTTGGTGACCTCTGAAACGGATGAAAGCGACGATAAATTGACGCGGCGCGTGTATACGCTCACGTCTAGCGGACAGGTGGCACTTACAAATTGGCTGCGCGAACCGATGACCGAGATGGTGGAGATGAAAGAGTCACTGCTGGTGCGGGTATTTTTTTCCGCCGGACGTTCGCCGCAAGCGGTGATCGACGAATTGGTAATGCAGCGACAACTTCATCAGCGTAAGTTAGCGGAATATTTGACGCTGGAAAACGCACCGCTGGAAATGCTGATCCCCAACCCTGAACTCGATTTAGCGCCGCACATTCCCTATTGGCGCTCGACGCTGAAATTTGGGATCGCTTACGAAAAGCTGTATCTCGATTGGATTGACGAAACGCTGTCGATGCTGCAAGCGCAGCGCGACTAGCAGCTTCTTTTATGTCAATGTTGACATGTGAATGTTTGAATAGTCTGCAAGGGAGTAGAGGAAAATGGACATCAGCCCAGAAGCACGCATCATGATAGGAATCTTGATCATCACGCTGCCCACTATCGAGTTTGGCGGAACGTTTCTGCTTTCACAACTGCGGAAATCGACGGTCATCAAAAGCGACAAGATGGCAGCCTACTTCCGCGCAGGGCACGCGCACGCCGGGGTGTTGGTGATTTTGGCGATCATCGCGCAGTTGATGATCGATGTCATCGCGGCTGGAACGCCAATCATGTGGGGGCTGCGAATTGGGTTTGCCGCCGCGCCGATTTTGATCTCCGCCGGATTTTTTGGCGGCGCGCCCGTGCAAGGCGATGAACCGCGCCCGCTGATTCGGCTGGTGTATATTGGCGCGTTGATCTTGGCGGTGAGCGCGATTGGATTGGGATTGGCGCTGATTTTCGGCGGTTGATCATCGCCTAACGGTATTAATTGGTGAACTCGCAAGAGGATGCTATGATTGTCTGTCAACGCTTAACCGTTTTAAGAGACGATCATGTTCACCAAAACCGCGCAGTATTATGACCGTCTGTACCAGTTCAAGAACTATCTCGCGGAGAGCAATACGCTGCGGGGATTTATCGCGCAGCACAAGCAGCCGAATGCCCCGAATACGCTGCTAGATGTGGCATGTGGCACGGGCGGGCACATGATTCATCTATGTGGGGATTTTACGTGCGAAGGGCTTGATCTCGATGCGGATTTGCTGGCGATTGCGCGGGAGAAACTGCCAAATTCGCTGTTTCACCACGCGGATATGATCGACTTTGCGCTGGACAAACAATTTGGCGTGGTGATATGCATGTTCAGTGCGATTGGTTACGTACAAACCGTGAGCGCGCTGGAAAAAGCCATCGCCGCGATGCGCCGTCATGTCGCTCCGGGGGGCGTGCTGCTGGTGGAACCCTCATTTTTTGTGGAGACTTTCAAGCCGCGATTTGTCGGGATGCTGACGGTGGATGATCCCGAACTAAAGATCGCACGGGTGAATCGCAGTACCATTGAACAGGGAGCGGAAAACCCCATCGCGGTATTAAACTTCCACTACGTCATTGGCACGCCTGATGGTGTTGAATTCGCGCAAGAAACACATCGACTTGGCTTGTTTCCTCACGATGCGTATGCCCATGCGTTTGAGAAAGCGGGGATGCGCGTACAGTTTGATAGTTACGGCGTGGATGGTCGGGGGTTATACATCGGCACCTAGCGAGGGATTTATTGTCAACAATACCTGATGGTTATCAACATCCGCATCCGCCGCGTAAACATCGCCCGTATACGATTCCGACAGTGTGGCAACGGATGCGTGATCACCCGCTGGTGCGAACGATTGCGATGCAGGTTGGGCGCTATACGCGCCCCCGCTTTTTGATTATCGGCGCGCAAAAAGCGGGGACAACATCGCTGCACGAATATTTGATGGCACATCCGCGCTTTTTGCCGGGGTACAACAAAGAAATTCACTTCTTCGACAAAGACGAGCATTACATGCAAGGCGAATGGTGGTATTGGGCGCAGTTTCCGGTGCGTGGACGCGGCGAACCGAGGTTCATCACAGGGGATGCCACGCCATATTACCTGTTTCATCCGCATGTGCCGAGCCGCGTTCGGCAAATGCTGCCGGATGCGCGGATGATCGCGCTGTTACGGAATCCAGTTGAGCGGGCGTATTCCGGTTGGATGCATGTGACGCGCGGCGGGGAAGAAACGCTGTCCTTCGAGGACGCGCTTGAGCGTGAATTCACGATGATGCGCGGGGAATATCCGCCGCTGTATGCGATACGTGATCCGTATGTGCATCAGCACTACACGTACTTATCGCGCGGGATGTATGCCGAGCAGTTGAAACGGTGGTTCGCGCAGTTTCCGCGAGAACGCTTCTTGATCACGACAAGCGACGAGTTTTTCGCGCATCCGGGCGATTTCACGCGGCGATCACTGGAATTTATCTGCGCTGGGACAGGGATCGATCCGTATGACTATCCGAGCTTCGAGGATTCGGCATTTAGGGTATTCAACGAAGGGAATTATTCTACATCGATGCGGTCAGACACGCGGGCGATGCTGGTGGAGTTCTTCAAGCCGCACAACCGCGCGCTGGAAGATTTGCTCAAGATCGACTTGAGCGCGTGGGATCGGTAAGAGACCATGAATGACATTGTATTTCGCTCGTTCACGCCAGCGGATCAAGCGGCAGTGCGGGAGGTAATCTTGCGCGGGCTGGAATCGCGGTTTGGCGTGCTGGATGAAACGGCGAATCCTGATGTCGATGACATTTGGGCGAATTACGGAGTGCGGGGCGAGACATTTCTCGTCGCTGAACTAGATGGCGCGATCATCGGGTGCGGCGCGTTGATCCACGAAAATGGGAGCGAAGTCACGGCGCGGATTGTGCGGGTGTCGGTGGATGCGGCGTATCAAGGGCAGGGGCTTGGGCGGCGGATCAGCACGGCGTTGATTGAAGCGGCGCGGGAGCGCGGGTTCGCGGAGATTCTGGTTGAGACGAATGAGGATTGGGAGAGTGCGCTGCGCTTGTATCAAGGGTTGGGGTTTGTCGAATATGATCGGGCGGTGAGCACGGAGTTCGGGTTTGTCGAGGTGCATATGCGGATGAGGTTGAGAGGGGAATGAGCAGGGTGGATGTGCTGCGAGAAACACGTTTCACTCGTGTCGCTACAACCCGCTGATTCTTGCTCATTAGCGGCGCGAATGCGGGGCGCACATTTTGAGGATGCTCGACTTATCCGAACTGCAACGGAATGGTATCCTATACGCCGCAAGCACCGTAAACAAGCTTATTTGGCGCGGATATGAGAATGACCGACATTCGTATTTTGCACACCATCGCTGAATTAGAGGCGGTTGTCGATCTGGAAGTGGCGGTATGGGGATTGAATCCCCGTGATGCCGTGCCATCGTATGTGATGCACGTCGCGGTGGATCGCGGTGGGCTGGCGCTCGGCGCGTATGAAGCGGATCGCATGGTGGGGATGCTGTTCGCGCTCCCGGTGAAAGATCACGGCGAATGGATTTTGTGGTCGCATATGACCGGGATTCATCCCGATTTTCAAGGGCGCGGGGTGGGCGCGGCGCTGAAACGCGCCCAGCGAACGTGGGCGCTGGAAAACGGCTATCGCAAAGTCGCGTGGACGTTTGATCCGCTGCAACGGGGAAACGCGCACTTCAACTTTCATGTGCTGGGCGGGGATGCGGCGATGGTTTCGCATGTGTATCACGTCAATTTTTATGGCGATATGGACGATGACATCAACCGCGGGATGCCGTCGGATCGCATTGAGGCGGTGTGGCTGATTGATCAGCCGAATTTACACACGTCGATTCCCGCCGACGCGATTACGGTGCTGGCGGCGGGGGATCAGCTCCAGCCATTGTTGACATTAGCAGCAGAGAAATGGAATGCGCCCGTGTATCGCGCTGCTGTGCCGCAAGATTTGAACGCAGTGCGGGCGAAAGGCGATGCGCTGGCGTGGCGGTTGGCGCTGCGCGAGGCGCTGCAAACAGCATTCGCGCACGGGTATCAGATAGTGGATTTTAAAGATTTTGCGTACATTTTGAAGCCGGTAGAGGCGATTTCATGAACGGGTGCGCCCGCCGTGTGTGGCTGAATCAACGGCGTGATCCAGCCAATGCGCCGCCGATTTATTTGTGCGATGAGTGCCATTTTTGCCGCTGGAATGACCAGTGTCATACGACTGCCGAAGCGGAAAAAAACATCACACTGCTGAACGGCATGTCACGGCGCGCATGGGAATCGCTGACCGCTGCCGGAATCACAACGGTGGATCAACTGCTGAGTCATACGGTTGAATCGCTGTGCCAGTTCAACGGGATCGGCATGGCGACGGCGCGGCAGATGCACACCAGCGCGCGGGCGATCCAGAACGGTGACGCAATTTTGCTTGCGCCTGTGCCGGACGAACTGCGCCGCCCACACCTGATGCTCGATATTGAAACGAGTTTGGATTTCGGGAATGAGGGTCAGCCGTGGTCATTTGGGTGGAGTGATGTGCAGGGGAATCTACAGGCGATGATCGTGGCGAAGTATTTTGAGGGCGATCATCTGCTGCTGCCGGACGGACGACGGGTGCAGATTGTGGAGCATTACACCGATGCGTGGCGGATGCTTGCCGAGTATGCCGCCGCGCATGACTTGAAAATCTATCACTGGAGCGGGTTTGACGCGAGCGTGATGAAACAAACCGCCGCGCCGGATGTAGTCGAGGTGCTGTCGCCGCGCATGAAAGACCTGCTGCACATTTTTAAGCAGACGGTCATGCTGCCTGTGCGCGGGCGCAGCATCAAGAAAGTGGCGGCGTATCTCGGCTATGCTTACCCGCCGGAATCGGATTACCGGCAGGCGTGGAATGATTATCAGTTGTGGATGCTCGAAAACGACGATGAAGCATTAGCGCGCGCGATGGCGTATCAGCTTGCCGATGTGGAAGCGATGTTGATCGCGCGCGACTGGTTAATCAAGCGAAATGCTTAGGCGTTCGGTTCGACCTGTTTATCCACGAAAAAGACCGGATTCGCCAGCGTGACATGCACCGGGCATTTGAGCGCGATAGCGTGCAGGCGTTCGCGCTGCTCGTCGGTGAGGTCGCCCACAAATTCGATGTGTTCGCGGATTTCGTGGATGAACGGGGCATCGCCGTTATAGGCGGGATAGTTCTCGCTTTTGATGCGTTCCATATCGAGTTCGACGGTCACGCTTTCGAGCGCCCAGCCTTTGCGCTGTGCATAAGCGCGCGTCGTCACAGCGACACACGCGCCAACTGTGCCGAGCAGAATTTCCATCGGGGTTGGGGCGATGTCCGTGCCACCGTCTTCGATGTGTTCATCTGCCATGACGGTGTGCTGACGAATGTGCATCGCGGTCTGGTAGCCCTGCTCGTTACGAACGGTGATGGTGGTCATGAGTCAATACTTCTCCGTGTGAGAACGAAATGTTGAAGTATCGACACGCCCGTTTCAGGCGATCTTTCTGTCGATTCGCCAGAACGTGATCAAGATCATGAGACAGCGATAACGGCGCGTTTTGCAGCCATGACAACCGTCATATCACCCGCAGAAGGCGCGCGCGACGTTGGTGTATATCTGCGCGCATTGGACAACTTGTTCGAGATCAACCCATTCGACAACAGCGTGCGCGCCCGCGCCGCCGGGTCCAAAGATGACGGTGGGAATGCCCGCCGCGTCGAGCAGCGCCGAGTCCATCCAGAAGGTCGCGCCGACGATTTCAGGGGTGCGCCCGATCACGGCGGCGGCTTGATCGCGCACAGTGGACGCAATCGGCGCATCGGGGGCAATTTCAAAGTAGGGCTGATGCATGAGCGTGCGAACGCTGGCACAGAATGAGGCATCGAGCGCGGCGGCTTGATCCACCACCTCGCGCACCTGCGCTTCAACGAGCGCGGGAGATTCGCCGGGGATGGTGCGGCGCTCGATTTTGAGCGTGCAGCGTTCGGGATAGCTGGAGAGTTCTTGTCCGCCAGTGATGAGGGAAGCGTGGAGCGATCCTGTGCCGAGCAGGGGATGCGGCACACCCGCCTGTAGTTGATCGCCCAAGCGCTCTAGTCCAACAAGGATGCGCCCCATTTTGGTGATCGCATCCACGCCGAGATCGGGGCGCGAACCGTGCGCGGCTCTGCCTTCGGTTTCGATTTCGAGCCATACGAATCCCTTGTGCGCCACGCACAACTGCATTCCGGTTGGCTCGGTGATGATAGCCGCGTCGATATGTTTCGCGTCCACGCCGTACTGTCGGGTGATCGCCTGTGTGCCGATGCTGGCGTATTCTTCGTCAATCACCGCTGTAAGGATCACGTCTCCGGCGAGGTTCATGTCGCGGACGGCTGCCATCGTGAGCATACACGCGGCAAGACTGCCTTTCATGTCATATGCGCCGCGCCCGTACAGCCTGCCATCTTCCACCCGCGCCGTAAACGGATTCTCCATGCCCGTCACGCCGACGGTATCCATGTGAGCGTTGAGCATGAGCGAACGTCCGCCGCCCGTACCGCGCGCGATGGCGGTCACGTTGGGGCGGTTGGGCGCGACAGCGTGCATATCGACTTGCAGCCCAGCGTTCGCCAGCCACTCCGCGACAAACGCGGCGACTGCGCCTTCCCCCGCGCCGCCGGGAACGAGATCGGGATTGACGGAATCAATGGCGACAAGCTGCGACAGCAACTCGGTGACGGCTTGGAGATTCATATGTATTGACCTGTAGATTTTGGAATATTCGTGCGGATGACCGCATCTTTGACGTATAGATGATTATAATGAGGGAAAGCGTATGGCAGCACAAACAACTATCGCGCTGGTGACGGGTGGGAATCGCGGGATCGGGCTAGCAGTATGCCGCCAGCTTGCCGCTCAAGGAATGACCGTGATTTTAGGGTCACGCGATGGGGCGAAGGGTGAACACGCCGCCGCGACGATACATGAGCGCGGAAAGGTGATTTCGCGAACGCTTGATGTGACCGATCAGGCGAGTATTGACCGACTGCGTGATGAGACAGCGCGCGAGTTTGGACGGCTGGATGTGCTGGTCAACAACGCGGCGATCTTGTATGACTCTTGGGAACGTGCGTCGAACGTCGATTTGAAGAATGTGTTTGATGCTTTTGATACCAACACAATTGGCGCATGGCGGATGATCCAAACATTTTTGCCGCTGATGCGCCGAAGCAACCATGGGAGAATCGTCAATGTGTCAAGCGAGGCAGGATCGCTGGCGAGTATGGGATCAAGTGCGCCCGCATACAATGTGTCGAAAGTGGCGCTTAATGCGCTGACGGTGATGTTTGCGCGAGAACTGCGCGGGAGCGGGATATTGGTCAATTCTGTGTGTCCGGGATGGGTGGCTACCGACATGGGCGGATCGGGTGGTCGCCCAGTAGAGGATGGCGCGGCGAGTGTCGTGTGGGCGGTCAATCTGCCGGATAACGGTCCAACGGGTGGGTTTTATCGTGATGGTCGCCCAATTGACTGGTAGGGACAATACCTGCCTCATCTGTATGAACAACAGGGGCAGGCTCCCTACAACATCTCTTAACGTGGTGTGACAGATTACGGCACGATGTGAGAAAATTTAGGTTGTTCCCACCGTGAGCAGCACGCCGTTTTGCGCGGGATCGCGGACGAGGATGCCATTATCAAGGCTGGCAGTTGTCAGTCCGGCGGTATCGAGGCGCGCGACTACGCGATCAAGTTCAGCTTGATCCGGCAGAATGACCGAAAAATAGCGCAAGCCAATCGCATTGGCGGGCGGGGGCGGCGCACCGACTCCCTGCCATACGTTCGTGCCGATGTGGTGATGATAGCCCCCCGCGCTGAAGAAGGTCGCGGAATCGGGCAGTTCCATCGACTTGTCGAAGCCTAACACATCGGCGTAAAACTGCTCGGTTTGCGGCAAGCGCGACACATGCAAATGCACATGCCCAACCTGTGTCCCCGCATCCAAGCCCTGCCATTCGTCGGTGCTGTCGTTCAGCGCGCGGAACACTTCAGCGGGTGGGAGCGCACGGTTGCGCGCCATCATCTCTTGAATGGTGCGGGGCCATTGATCTTTAGGGAAATCCCACGCGAGTTCGATGCCGTTTTCGTCAGCATCAGGCAGATAGATCGCGTAATGTGTGCCGTGATTGGTCATGCCTTCGATGGGCGTGCGCGTTTCCGCGATGCGCTTGAGCAGGTGCGCTAAATCCCAGCGTGTAGGGACGAGAAACGCGGTGTGATACAAGCCAGTCGTGCGGCGCGCGCGGCGGGCGTTCTTATCTTCGGTCAAGCGGAGCAGATCGGCTTTGCCCGCGCCTAACCCGGCGGAATCGCCTTCACGCCAATGCAGTTTGAAGCCAAGAATATCGCGGTAAAACGCGATCTGCGTGTCGATGTCGGGCGTGGTGTAGTGGACGTGTCCCATGCGCGTGGATGGGTGAATCGTTCGGGTCTGGTCGTGCGCCTTCTGCTGACCCGTCGAGGTGATCGTCATGGTGGGTGAATCCTGTGGTTGTTGTGTGGTATTAGAAGTTAGACGCGGGGAGAGGGGGAAATCTGCCTAAACCTATGCAAATTGAACCCACAAAACCATTTAGACTCATTGTGCAACAGATAGTTATGGCGTGTGATTGGAGCGCAATCATGCCGATTCTTGTTACCGGATTCACGCCGTTTGGCGGCGCGCAGATCAACCCGTCACAGCAGATCATCGAGCATCTGGCGCAGCATAGACCCGACATTCATGCGCGGGTGCTGCCGACAGAGTATCACGCTTCGGCGGAAATGCTGGTTAAGGCGATTGACGACGCGCAGCCGGACGCAGTGATCATGATCGGCGTGGCGGAAACGCGCAGCACCATCAGCTTGGAGCGCATCGCCATCAACGTGGATGACGCGGCGATCCCGGACAACGCGGGGCTGTTGAAAGACGGTCAGCCCATTGATCCCGATGGCGCGGCGGCGTACTGGTCAACGCTGCCGCTTGATGCGATGCGCGATGCCGTGCAGATGCGCGGGATTCCGGTGTCGATTTCGAATCACGCTGGGACGTATGTGTGCAATCATGTGTTTTACACGGCGCGGCGGATGCTCGAACACACGGGGCGAAACATCCCGTGCGGGTTTATTCATGTTCCGGCGCTGATCGAAACCGCGCCAACAGGGATGCCGCTGGCGCAGATGATCGAAGCGATTGAGGCGTGTATCGGCGTGTTAAAAAAACCAGTCCGGTGATGGGCTTACCAAGCCAATGGGCTGCCATCGCGGAAAAAGCCGCCTGTGGGTCCGTTGTCGGGTAGGTTGACTGCCCACACGACACTTTTTGCGCCATCGGGAATGGGGCGAGCGCCGAAATTCTCCATGCCCGGTGACGTTGCTGTAAGACCGGGACATACGGCATTAATCAGGATGTTCGTGCCCGCAAGTTCGGCGGCGAATTTTGACGTGAGGGTGTTAAGCGCGGCTTTGGAGATTCCGTAGCTGGCACTTGCCCCACCATTGGTTGTCAACCCGAACTGCATATCGCCGTGTGAGCCGCCGCCGCTGGAGACGTTGACAATTCGCGGGTGGTCACTTTTGCGAAGCAGTGGCAAAAATGCTTGAGTCATACGCCACGCGCCAAAGAGATTGGTTTGCAGTACCGACAAAACGCTGTCGAGATTGGCGGATGATGCGACTTCTTGCCAATCGGCAAAGGCAGCGGCATTGTTCACCAGCACGTCAAGCCGCCCATATTCACGTTCGATGTCGTCCGCGAGTGCTTTCACACTGGCATCATCGGCAACATCAACCTGCTTGGGGATCACCGCCAGCCCGCTTGCAGACAGCGGTTCAGCGGCAGCACGCGCTTTGTCGATGTCCCGTGCCGTTAACACTACCGTCAAGCCGCTTTCCGCAAGCTGCTTGACGACTTCTAACCCAATTCCGCGAGATGCTCCCGTTACCAGTACCACTCTATCGCCATCACGAGACATGTTATACGCTCCATGCGCTATACCCTGCATGACTGTAATGAGGTAGGCTTAAGCGGCGTTTAGAAACGCCTTCATCAGGGATGATTTTGATGTTCCTCTAAACTGTCGTAACGGCGGCTGGTTTCAATGTCGAGGACGAAATCCGCGCCGAAGGCTTGCGCTGGAGAAAGCGCACCCGCAACTTCGCCCGCGCGTGTGCGCTCGACAGACAGCACAGCGGATTCGGCGGTGAAGCGATAGGCTTCGCAGGTTTCCAGCCACGCTTCAGCGTGATTCCCCGCTGCATCGCAGACTTCGGCGTATACCCACGCGCGGGCGGTATCGCGGCGCTGTTCGCTCGGTCCGGTGACAACCGCATCAAACTGCTTGCCGAGCCAATTTCGCAGCGGGGCAATTTTGGTCAAATACTGGATCATCACGCCTGTGGCGCGCACAACCGGTATCACCGGGGCGGGGATGACCATGTAACAGGTGATGTTCGGGATGTGCGTCGAATGATAGGATGTGATCACATCGCCCCAAGGAATGGCGATGCCGCGCATATTGACCGCGCCCGTTTCGCCCAAAAAGCGCGCGGATCGTTCGCCCGCGCCGAAGTCCAACGGGAGCAGTTCACCGCTGCGTCGCACACACCCACCCTCCGCCAGCATTTCGAGCATGGTTTTGAGCGTCCCAGCGCTTGCGCCAAAGTCGTCGCTCCCGGTGAAATCATCGCTGATGGCGTAGACAACAATTTCCAGCGAGGTCGCGTTGGGGAGCTTGCCCGCGACATATGTCGCAAGGCAGTTTGACGGGACAATATCGAAGCCCACGCCGGAAATGAGCGCGATCCCACGTTCACGCGCGGCGGTGTCTTGCGAGAAGGTGTGTTCAAAAACGGCGACTTCGCCCGTAATGTCAAGATAATCGCATCCGGCGCGCAAACAGGCATCGATCATAGGCGCGGATGTGTGGATGAACGGTCCTGCGGCATTCAGGACAAGATCAACATCGTGATTGAGCAGATGTTCCAGCGCATCTTCGACGGGGAATGCGGCGTAATCTACTCCATACTGCGCCGCCAGCAGACGCACTTTTGATTCGTTTCGCCCCGCGATGATCGGTCTGTGACCACGCGCGATGGCGGCTTCGATGATGAGTTTTCCGGTGTATCCGGTTGCGCCGTACAACATCCACGCCACGATGAAAATCCTCTCTTGCGGCTAGATCATTTCGGAAGCCATCGCCCCTGCTGAAGCATAGCGATTCGCCGCGTCTTTTTCGAGCGCGCGCATGACCACCTGCGACAGCGCGCGGGGAAGGTCACTTTTGAGCGTGCGCGGATCGGGCGCGGGCTGCTGCACATGCGCGAACAAGACCTGCGCGGCGCTCCCTTTGAAGGGACGTTCGCCCGTGAGCATTTCGTACAGCACCACGCCAAGCGCGTAAATATCCGCGCGGTGATCAACTTCGCGGGCTGTCATGATTTGTTCCGGTGCCATGTAGTCAATCGTGCCGACAGCATTTGATCCGGTATAGCGGGTGAAACTGGCGGTGGTGTCCTGAATTTTAGCGATCCCGAAGTCCATGAGGACGGCGCGCAGTTTGCCGCCTGTTTGACGACGGATCATGATGTTCGACGGTTTAATATCGCGGTGAACCAGCCCGCGCGCATGGGCATAATCGAGCGCGTCGGCAACATCGCGGACGATTTGCGCCGCCGACAGCGGATCGAGCGCCCCATCGCGGCGGATCAAGTCGCCCAGTTCGTCACCGTCGATGTATTCCATCGCGATGAACGAGATATTGTTGGCGATGCCCACGTCCCATACTTTGACGATGTTGGGGTGATCGAGCGATTGCAGCGTGCGCGCTTCACGCTCAAAGCGGGCGGTAAATTCCGGCTTGAGCATGAGATCGGCGGGGAGAATTTTCACAGCGGCGATGCGTCCGTCGCTGTGTTCCGCTTGATAGACTTCGCCCATGCCGCCGCGTCCGATCATGTCGCGCAAGCGCCAGCCGTTCAGCGTTTGACCGCTGTACACGCCGGGCGTTTTGAGGGGCTGTGCCGGTGCGCCGCCGCGCAAACTATTGACATGGGCTTGGACATGCGCGTGCGCCAGTTCGTGCGCGCGGCGCACCTGATTCAAGTCGAAGCGCAAGCCGTACAAGCGGCGGTCAATGATGTGGCGGACGCTGCGGCGGATGGGGGTAAAGAGCGCACCGCTGATCACGGCGGCGAACAGCAGCGGCGGCAGCGATGATTCCTGCCCAAACAGCGATTCGATGACTGGCTTGATGAGCAAAAATGCCGCCGCATAAATGGCGATCACGATCACGGTGACAATACCGCCAACGAGCGAACGGTTGATGACAACGTCCACGTCCCAGAGACGGTAGCGCAAAATGCTGAACGCAAAGCCAACTGGCAGTACCAGCAGCAAGCCGATTTCCAGTGGGCGGGTGAAGAAATCGTAGAGCGCGAACTGGTCGATGGTGAGCAGCGCGGAAGCGACTTGAATACTCAAGCGGATGACCATCGCGCCCGCGTAGCCCATCAGCCCGAACATCACCCACTTGGTTTGCTGGCGCTGGATCGGCGTGAATTCATGGCGGTAGCGCCACACAATCACGCCCGCAACATAGGTCATGATCAGCACATTAGGCAGCCCGAAACTGATAAAGATGGGGAACTGCGCCAGCACATGCATCAACGGACTGCCAAGCGCATACACCAACACGGGAATCCATGACCAGCGCGGGCGGAGTTCACCGACAGGAAAATAAAGCGCGGCAAGCATCGCCAGCGGGAAGGCAAATGATCCGTAAACGTGGACGATGTTGTTTGGCGGCACACGCGGCAGATCGACATTGAAGAAGGCGTGCGACGATGCCAACCCCGCGATGACGAGCGCCCATGCGATATAAAGCGCCATCCAATCATCGGAACGAAGCGCGAAGATCAAGAGGGCGACGACGACGCAGACGATGACGAGAACGGCTTCCGAGATGAGAAAGTAGATGCGCGACACTTGTTCGGGCAGACCGAGCTGTATACCGCCGCTGACCGCTGCGTGTAACAGCGTGCGCGTGAGTACGACATCGCGCGGGGGTTGCCCCGGTGTTTGCAGCGTGAATACTGCCGATTCGGCTGTGGGATCACTGGGTGTCCAATCGGCGTAGGGGATACCGTCTATCGCCAGCAGTTTATCCCCGACGCGCACCCCTGCTTGATTGGTAGATGCGTTGGTTTGGATGATGGTGTAAATGCCGTCGGGATCGGGCGAGACATAGACACCCGCATAGCGCGCATACGTGCCTTCGATGAGTTCGCCAAAACCAGCGATGAACAGCACGACGTTGAACGTCATCGCCACGATCCAGATGGCGCGCAGCAGGTTCTTTCGCAGCGGATTGTCGATGCGCGTGCGTGTTTGTGTCGAAGGGCGGTTCCCCGTTGTGGTGGGAGCGTTGGTTAGTGATTGGGACATAGTGCCTGTGGATGATTTGTGTCGCTGTAAACAACAGACAGAGTATACAGGGTTATAGCTTTTTCAAAGATGAAATGTTCAACATTGGGGGGGAAGTCGCATCGTGATGCGCGGCTATGTGCGGGCGCGCCGTTGCGCGTCCCTACTTGGGCGGTATGATTGAGGTGCTGCGCCGCACGTTTTATAAGAAAGGCTGCTCATGAGCAAGGTTCATATCGAAGAATCGCGCGTGATTAACGCACCACCCCATCAAGTTTACGCGCTGCTTGCCGATTATCGCGTTGGGCATCCGTCGATTTTGCCGAAGCCGTATTTTGATGATTATCAGCTTGAACAGGGCGGTGAAGGCGTGGGGACAGTCGTGCGGGTGACTTTGCGCGTGATGGGGACAGAGACAAAGTTTCGTCTGGTCGTCACCGAAGCTGAACCGGGCAAATTGATCAAAGAAGCCGATCCCGACGCGGGGACGGAAACGGTGTTCACGTTTACGCCAAGCGGCGATGGAAGTCAAACGCTGCTGACGATTGCGACTGACTTCACGCCCACGACAGGGTTACGCGGTCTGCTGGAACGCCTGATGAACCCGCCGATTACCCGACGTATTTACCGTGAGCAGTTGGGCTTGATCGCGGATCGGTTTGCATCCCCGCCCGCGCAGACGTAAACTCGCGGGCATGGTCGGTTCAAAACTTTTGAAGTCTTTGCTTGAGCGAAAATTTGTGCGCGACACGCTGATCTTGCAAGTAGGCAAGTTCGGCGTGATCGGTTTAGGCGCGCTGTCGTCGCTGATGGTGTGGCGGCTGCTTCAGCCAGAAGCGTTCGGCGTGTACGCGACTGCCGAATCGTTTCTCGCGCTGTGGCATACGCTCGATCTCACCGGAGTCGGCACGGCACTGAATACGCGGCTTGGCTTGGCGATTGGCGCGCGCCAGCCGGAAGAAGTGCTGGATGTGATGGCGTTCTTCGTCAAGGTCAGTACGGTTGTGCAGGTCAGCATCGCCCTCTTGATCGGCGTATTGGGCGCGGGCGTGGCGGCATCGCTGTATGACAACCCGCAGATTGGCTTGATCGCGGCTGGACTTGGGGTGGCAAGCATCGCGGACGCGCTGTACGGGATGCTGACGACGACGTTTCTCGCGCGGCGGCGCATGAGTACGCTTGCCGCGCTGTTGATCGCCAATCAAGGGGCGCTGGCGCTGTGCATGATTGGCGCGGCGGTGATTTCGCCCACACCGATCAGCCTGTTGATTGGGCGGTTGATTTACTCGTATGGCACGCTGATAATGGCGATCATCGTGTATTCGCGGGCGCGCGATGCCATCGACGGGGAAGAAATGGCGTTTCCGGCGCTGCCGGACGTGATCCGTCATATGTGGCGCGCGCCAGTGCGAAAGTATCTGCGCTTTGGTGCGGCGAACGCCATTGACAAGAATCTCGCTACGCTGTACATCCAACTGCCGACGCAGATCACGGCGCTGGTCAGCGGGTCGGCGGCGGTGGGGTATTTGAACTTCGCGTTGAGCGCAATTGTGCAAGCCGGAGTCCTCATGTCCGCGATCTTCGACAATCTCCAAGCCGTCGTGCCGCAAGCGGTAGGGCGGGGGGATTACGCGGCGCTGTGGCGCAATTTTGGACGAATTTTGGCGGCATTGGCGATTGGCGGCGCGGTCTTTTTCGGGGTGGTCGGGTTGGTATCCCCCGCGATTGTCCCGTGGGTATTGGGTCCAGAATGGATTCCGGCAGTTCCGGCGCTGATCACGCTGACGTTCTACGGCGCGCTGACGACGGCGGGCGGGGTGTTTGGTCCGCTGTACCGCGCGCTCGATATTATGGGGGCAGCGCTGTTCGCCAAGATTGTGCCGCTGATCACGGTGCTGCCAATTGGCGCGGCGATCCTGCTGAGTACACCCGGTTTGAGCGATCAAGCGGCGGCTGTCGGGGGTGGGTGGATGATCAACTGCTTGTTCATTGGTTCGGTGACGATTACAGGGATGCTGACGTTACGCGAACTGCGGCGGCGGGCGCGATCTACGGGTGGGACAAGTCAGTCGGCTTAGGATGATTGATGTTGGTCGGCGCTGCGGGGACGTTTCTCGCGTTTTGGAGAGGTGTTTCCCAAATGATAGACAACCCACAGCCCGGTAAATGCCAGTGAAGTCATTACAGCGACCATTAGTTGAGCGTCATCATAACGACGAGCTTGCACCGCATCGTAAATTGCCAGCGGCAGGGTTTGCGTGCGTCCCGGAATACTGCCAGCGACCATCAAGGTCGCGCCGAATTCTCCCAATGCCCGCGCTGCGCTCAAGATCAATCCGGCTAGAATACCGCGCCGTGCGATGGGTAAGGTGACACGCCACCACACCTGCCATTCCGCCGCGCCATCTACCCGCGCCGCATCTTCGATTTCTGGCTCAACTTCTTCAAAGGCTGCGCGCGCGGTCTGCACCATCAACGGCAGCCCGACAATCATGGACGCGAACGCCGCCGCCTGCCATGTGAACAGCAGGTCGATTTTTAGCCGTTCCAAGAGGAAACTGCCGCGCCCAAGCACGAACAGCAGGTAATAGCCGACGACGGTGGGCGGCAGGACTAAAGGCAGATAAATCAGCGTCTCAAGAATAAGTTTTCCGCGAAACGAGACGCGCGCCAGCAGCACCGCCAGCGCCAAACCGATGATGAGAATCCCGACGACTGCCGTGCCGGTGACTTGGAGGGAGAGCCAAAATGCTTGCCAGTTCATTCAACCGGTGCTTCCCCCGGCAGCACGAATCCGTAGCGGCGCATGACTTCACGCCCAGCTTGGCTGTTGACAAATGCCGCGAACTGACGCGCTTCTGCCTTATGCGCGGTGCTGCCGATCACCGCTAATGCTTGATCTAACGGATTGTGTAATTCTGCCGGAATCAAGACATACCGACCCTCATCTCCGGCGGCGATGCTGAGTGAGAGCGCGACAATCGCCACATCGACATTGCCTGTTTCGGCATACTGCATGGTTTGGGCGATGTTTTCACCCAAGATGAGTTTTGACTGTACGGCTTCCCACAATCCAGCCGATTCCAACGCTTCGCGCGCCGCGACTCCATAGGGGGCATGTTCAGGATTGGCAATCGCGATCCGCGACACGCCATCTTGCGTGAGATCATCAATCCTAGAGAAGGTGAGGGGACTGTCGGCGCGTGTCCACAGCGTGATGCGTCCCTGTGCGTACAGGGCGACGGTATCGGTTATGAGCAGTCCGGCGCTGTCCAACTCATCTATATAGGAGCGATTGGCTGCCGCGAACACATCGACAGGCGCGCCCTGCTCAATCTGCTGTGTTAGCTGTCCCGTTGAACCGAAGGTAAATACCACACTGATACCCGTTTGATTTGTAAACAGTCCCCCTAACTCCTGAAACGCAGGGGTCAAATCCGCCGCTGCCGCGACGGTCAGCGTGACGGGACTCGCGGAAAGAGTTTCAACCGTTGGCGCGGACGTAGGCGGTATCGTTTGAGTGCTGGCGCAAGCGGGCAACAGAAACACAGTGAATATGAAGATGATTAGCGGGCGAAGTCTAATCAATCGGAATCTCCCTAAACGGGCGTTTACGTCTTGTCCGGTTCAGACGGCACAAGTTCACAACGTTCAATCCAACGCAGTACGGCTTCTAGCTGGCTGATGTGAAATTCCAGCGCCAGATATTCAATACCCGGCGAAGTTTGCGCGCGCTGACCGATGAGCTGTGTAAGTGCCGCGAGACACGCTTCGCGTTGATGACGCACCACTGCGATAGTGGAAATATTCAACATACGCGCGATGTAAAGGCGGCTGAGAAATTCGACACGAACGCGGCGAATGCTGGCTGAAGGGTGCGGCTCGTTTAGCCAAGCGTATAGGCGCTTTTCGCCTTTGTTTGTCAATGTGTATTCTGTTCGCGTTGGGGCGGTTTCTGATGGAACTTCATGCCCGACGATCAAGTTGTCGCGTTCCAGCCGCTTGAGTACGGCATAAATCTGGCTGGTACTCAAATTCCACACGCGCCCAAGCTGGTCTGCGCTGCGAAAGCACTCCAGCAGTTCATAGCCGTGCCGCGCTTGTAAAGCCAACAGCCCCAAAATTGTTTCGTCAGGTGTCAATGAATTCATGAGACTATTCTATCATGGAATAGCAAGCACAACAATAACGTGAGGGCGAAGGGCGGTTCATGAACCGCCCTCATAAATGCCTATGGTTAGGGTTCGAGCTGTTCGACCTGACCGATCACCTGTGTATAGAAGTTGAGTTCGGCGGGGCGGCGGACATATCCCAACGGAGTCGGCGGCGGGTTGTCGAGATAGTGGTTGACCGTGCGGGTAAGGTATTCCCGAAGCGGTGTGTACGTGATGCCGAGTTCGGTTTTGCTTAAGGTGTTGTCGAGTTCGCTCATCCAGCGTTCGCTGAACGGTGAGCAGTCTGGGACAAAACCATTTGCTTCGAGCATATCGCGGCGGACGCGCACGATTTGCGGGGACACGTCCATGATCGAGCCGATGAGTTCCAAAAATTCATCGAGCGTGACGGTTTCATCTTGAGAGATGTTATAGACTTTGCCCTTGCCCGCACCGCTTTCGATCAAGTGGAGCAGTACGCGCACCACATCGCCGCTGTAGACATGGCGCAGCGGATAGTTGGGCGTGGATGGCACAAGAATGGGGCCGCCATCTTTGAGGCGCAAGATGTAACCATATAAACGTCCAAAATGATCGCGTTCGCCTGTGACCATGGGCAAACGGAGCGTTGTGAACGGGAATTGATCACGCTCGTGCGCGGCGATCAGGTGATTTTCGGCGTTGCGTTTTTCGATGCCGTAGAGCCATTCTTCATAGCCGTAAGTTTCCGGCTTGGGCGCGGGCATCAAGCGCCCTTCGTACATGCTTTCTTTGAAGGGGCGTTCAACTCCTTCACGCACTAAATAGACTTGACCCGTGCTTAAAAAGAGATAATGTCCTACGCGGCCTTTCAACAAACGGGTGATGGTTTCGGCTTCTTCGCCCTTATACATGGCGTTATCGACCACAACATCGAACGAACGGGAGCCGAGCGCCGCCGCCAACTGATCCGGTTGGGTACGGTCAGCGCGCAGACGTTCAACCCCTTCAGGCAAATCGTCGCGTGTGCGCCCGCGATTGAGGATGCTCACGGTATGTCCCCGCTGAAGCAGTTCCAATGCCAGTAAATGCCCGATGTTGCGGGTACCGCCAATAATGAGAATTTTCATGGGTGAACTGCGGTCATGCGCCGGTTTTTGTGCAAAATGACCGCACTGCTCCTTTCACATACCAATAGGTTGTATTTTCTAACAGAAATTTTCGTCTATCTTCTACACAGCGTATGGGATTATCCGCATCTTTTTTGGATTGTCTACACAAACGTTAAGACTTGGGGGCGGACGCATCACGAAGCGGACGCATCACGAAGCGGACGCATCACGAACGGAACTTGGTCCGTCCGCCCCTACGGATGATGTTGGGTGGCGGTGGTGAGGATGTCGCGGACGTGGGCATCGAGCGCGGCGGGGGAAAAGAGCGCCGCCGCCTGTTCTGCTGCCCGTGCTGATAAGCGTTCGCGCAGCGCAGGTTCACACAGCGCCAGCAGATGATCGACATAGCCCACCGCATCGTCGGCGGTGAGGACGTGATCGCCCGATGTGAATGCGTATCCCGCCAGCGCGCGCGGATGCGTCACCGTTGGGAAGGCGCGGCATAACGGCTCAAAGACTTTTTGCTGCATCCCTACGCCCGCAATCCATGGGACAAGCGCGATGTCCATGTCCTCCAAGTAGGCATCCAGATCGGGGACGTAGCCGGGAAAAATCACATCTGCGGCGGCGAAGGCGCGCAGATCATCTGGCACTTTCGCGCCCAAGATATGCGTCTCAAATTCGCCCGCTGCCGCTTGGCGCAAGCCCGGAATCACTTGCTCGACGATGAAGCGCACGGCGGCGCGATTGTGCGCGACATTGTAACTCGCGCCCATGAAAAATAACTTGATCGGTGTGCGGATGTATGCTTTGCGCGCGGATCGCAGCACAGCGGGGAGCGATTGCAGCGGGAGCAGTTTCACACGAGCTGACGGCGCAAGCCGCTGATAGATCGCTTTTTCATCGGGGGTGATTGCGGCAAGGATGCCCGTTTGCACAGCGAGTTTTTCGACGCGCTGTTTGGCGATGTGCTTCACGCGGCTGATGAGCGACGTATCGTTTTCCGCGAACAACTGAAGCGGCTCGTAGTTAACCGAACGAATGACAACAGGCAGACCGCGTGATTTCGCTTGCGCGGCGGCGAAGGCGAGATAACTGCCGTGACACCAAACGAGCGACGGTTGGTAGGTGCGGATTGCGTCGTCTACGCAACGGATCACGGCGGGCTGACCGTACTCCCACGCCATGCCATCGAGCGCGGCGGGTGAACGCAGCATCGCTTGGATGCGCGCGGAATCAAAGCGCGGGGCGGGAACGTCGATCAGCGTGAATTGGTCGGGGTGAAGCCCGCGCGTGATGTAAAACGCTTCCACGTCAGCGCGGGTTTGATAAGGCATGATTCCCGTGAGCAAATGCACGCCATCGACATGATCAAGCACGCGCAAGCGTTCGACACACGCAAGGCGATCTTGTTCGTCCGCGCCGAGTGAGTTAAGGCGCAGCAGGGCGGGATTGATGACAAGTATTCGCATAAAGCGGTTTCTACCTACGCACAGATGGATTCTGCCTTTTTTGCCCTCACCCCCTGCTCCTCTCCGTTAACAGAGAGGGGAGCGTACAGCGTCGTTGACACGCAAGATCGTGGGGGTGACGTTGGTTTAACCAGCGTTTAGCAGTTCGCCGTGCCGGGCGGTGGCAGGACAATCGTTTCTCCGGCAAAAATCCAATCGGGATTGGCGATTTTGGCGTTCATCATGATGTCGCGCAGGGAAATGCCGGTGAAGGCGGCATAGCCGGAAAGCGTGTCTCCCCACACAACATCGTGGCAGATGCTTCCCCATGTGATTTGCGCGGTTGGGATGCAAATGCGCTGTCCGGGTCGAATGAGATTGGGGTCGGTGATGTCGCTGTTTTCGGGCATCGCGAGAATATCCGAAATGGTGAGATTGGGTTCGACTTGATGATAGAGGCTGACAATGTGAGAGAGAGTATCGCCCCAACGAACGCGGTATTCCTCACCGCCCGGCGCTGAACAGATTCCCGCAAATGTGGGCATCACAGCGAATAACGATGCGACGAGAACAGCCGTCACAATCGCCACCGATAAGAAGAAACGGGCACGCCGACGCGACATCAAGCCGTTGACCATTTGGGGTTTCTCCTAAGTATGAGGATGCAAACGAAATTATAGTCCTGATTGTGTGGACGGGCAAAAGGCATTGTGCGTGTATGTCGCCCCTACGATTACATCACGTCACCTGCACCGTCGAATATGCGGGATCGACTAACATAGACGCGGAAAGTTTGCCCGCCAGCGCAAAAGACTGGTCAATGTAGAGCGCGTGCCAAATGTGAAACGTGAGCAGCGTCCACAGTTCCCACATGAAATATTCGCGCTTGTCGATGTGGCGGTAGATGAGGTCTTGCACTTTGTCCGCGTCGAAAATGCCAACGGATTCGACATATTCGCGGCTTAAAAAGCGGGCGATCAGCGGCTTGAACGCGGTACGCAGCCATTCGGACGTGGGCGGATTGAATCCCCATTTGGGGCGCTTCAACACAAGGTCGGGGATTACGTCGCGCATCGCGTCTTTGAACACTCGCTTGAAATCACCAGATCGCAGTTTATACGCCTGTGGAATCGAGAGCGCGAGTTCGGCAAGGCGGTAATCTTCCAACGGAGCGCGCGCTTCGATGGACATCGCCATCGCCATTTTGTCCATACGCATGTTGCTGTTTTCGCCCACATATAACTTGAGATTGGTGTACGCCATGCGTTCGGTGTAGGGTCGCTGCTTGATAGCAGGATGCTGCAAGTGAGCATTTAAGGCATTTTCGATCCAAAACTGGGTATAACTTCCAGTGTGGGATTGTGTTTCTTCGCGTCGTTTGCCGTAGTCCGACGCAGAATTGAGCAGTTTTTCAAAGTCGGCGGGCGAAATCACTCTCCCCCATTCGAGATAGCGGCGCACATCTGCGATTTGTGCGCCCTGCTGACCGCTGTTTACCGTTACCGCGCGCGATTTCCGCGCCAATGTCCGCGCTGCTTCGATAGGAAGCGCCGCCAGCGCCGGATCAAGCACATGTGCGCGCAGTAGGGCGGGAATCGCCAAGTACCGCCCCAACGTTTGATCGGCGCGGTAGTGGTTGTAGCCCATAAACAATTCATCGCTGGCTTCGCCGTTGAGCAGCACGGGGACATTGTTCGTCCGCGCCAGCGCCGCGACGAACGCTGTTTGCACAATCGTCGGCATAGCGATCAAGTCGTCTATGCCGTAGATCAAATAGGGGAGTAAATCGCTCAAGGCTTCGCTTTGCTTGAGCAAAATCACATGCTGCTGTGTGCCGAAGATCTTCGCCACTTCATTCGCGTAACGCACATCGACGTTGAATTTGGTATCGTCTTTGCTGCCCGCTGGCACATCGAACCCGACGGTAAAAGTGCGGACTTTTTCATTCGTGTGGCGGCGCATTAAGCCGACCACCGCGCTCGAATCCACGCCGCCGCTGAGAAACGCGCCAATCGGCACATCGCTCATCATTTGCATTTCAACCGCTTGATCGACGGCATCGCGCACCTGCTTGACGGACATTTCATACGGCGGCGTGCTCTTAAAATCGAGCGTGGGCTGCCAGAACATGCCCGTTTCGACGTGCAAGCATCCGTCATCGTCGCGCATGACTATCATGCGTTCACCCGGCGCAAGTTTAAAGATGTTGTTAAACATCGTGTTCGACGGATCGACATAGCCAAGCACCATAAATTTCGCCAAACTGGATAGGCTGACCGCGCGCGGCACGTTGGGATGCTCAAATAGGGCTTTGGCTTCGCTGGCGAACAGCACTTCGGTGATTTGTCCGTCGTGCGCCAGCGTCGTGTAATAGAGCGGTTTTTCGCCCAAGCGATCACGGGCGAGTAATGCCCGCTGGTTGGATTCATCCCAGACGCACAGCGCGAACATCCCGCGCAAGCGATCCAGCACAGCATCGCCCCATTGTTCATAGCCGTGAACGATCACTTCGGTGTCGGTTTTGGTGCGGAAGACATGCCCATGTGCTTCGAGTTCAGCGCGGAGCGGCTTGTAATTGTAAATTTCGCCATTGTAGGATACGGCGATCATGCGGTCTTCGTTGTAGACGATCCCCGGCGGCGCGGCGAGGTCGATGATTGCCAAGCGCCCCGCGCCAAACGAAAAATGATCGGTGGTGTAGAAACTCGCGCCGTCTGGTCCGCGATGGGCAAGTGCCTGTGCCATGCGATAGATCAGCGCTTCGTTCGCAGGTGCTGTCGTGTAATGCCCGAAGATGCCGCACATGAGAAGGGTTATTCGCTGTTCTGCGTCGATGTGTACGCAAATGAAGTTGCAGGATTAAGTTTGCTGCTTGCTTTTGCGCCGCGCTTTCGCGCCCGTCAGCGTGCTGATGAAATCCGCCAGTTCGTAAAACACCAGCGACAGATAAGCGATCCCCAATTTAATTGGGTTGTTGTAGCCAAACTGGCGCATGATATCGAACGAGCGCCGCCAGTAGACCGCGCTGTGGTGAAAGTCGCCTAACGCGCGATACAAGCGGGCGATTTGCTGGAGCGTGAACGCCGCCGAATAGTCTTTCACATCGCCGCGCAGGGTATCCGCGTGGATGAGCAGCATGTCATCGAGATAGGTTTGGACGCGGGCATAATCTTTCGTGGTCACGGCGATGTGCGCGAGTTTCCCCGACATTTCCGCGACCAAGAACTTGTAATCGAACTGCCGCGCCAGCGATAACACGCGCTCGAACGGCTCGACAGCGCGGGCAGGATCGCTGAGTTCGAGCGCCATCCCCAGTGAACGCAGCGCCGCCATTTCGCCGTAGACATAGTGCAAGTCTTGCGCCATACGGACAGCGTCTTCGCAGTAAGCGATGGTCTGCTCAAACGCGCGGAATCCCCCGTTTAGCGCCATTGTATAGCCAAGATTCGACAAGCCGATCAGCTCTAACGGGCGGCGGTTGAATAACTGCGCCCGCTTGATTAGGGTTTGAAAGGCTTCTTCTGCTTGCGAGATTTTTCGATGCGCTTGGTAGTATACGCCAAGTTCGTTCCACGCGAGCAGTTCAGCGTTGATGGCGCGGTCTCGCCGCGCTTCATCGCGCCCCAATTCAAGCAAACGCACGGCTTGTCCACCCGGCTTGAGCATCGCCATGATCGCGCCCGCGCCGACAGTCGCCAGCGCGTAGCCGCGCTTGTATTTCGCGCCCAATGCGGTCATACGCGCCTGCTCATACAGTTTTTCCGCTTCCACTACATATGAATAGCGAGTGCGAAGATTCGCCGCATACGCGCACATCGCTTCGACGGCGGCTTCCGGTGAAGCGGTTTCCTGCATCTCGAACGCCGTTTGTAAAAACGTTCGGCTTTCTTCAAAGCGCCCCATGCCAAACAAACCTTCGACCATGCCCAGATGCGCGATCAGCTTGAGGTCGGGATCGTCGCTTGCCAGCAGTGGTTCGCAGCGTTCGAGAATCGCCGCGAAATCGCCAAGCCCGAAGTGGTCTTCGCAGTCGCGCAGCAGGATTTCGGCTTCTGGATTCATGAGGCGGGGGTGTGTCCTTTTAGAGATAAAATCGCGCTATAATGGCGTAACGAAAATGGTAAGCATTGTGGTGAAGCCATGACACAACAGCCTCATTATATCTTAACTCAGGCGGGATTTGACCGCTTGCAAGAAGAACTCGCGGAGTACCGCGCGCGCCGCGCCGAACAAGAAACGGAGCGTCTCGATGTGCAAGGGGACGCGGGCGAAATGGAACCCGAAGAAGGCGCGGTTTTTGAGGCGCGCGCGATGCGCGATTGGCTGGATGAGCGTATTGGGCAGTTAGAAAAAATTTTGCGCTATGCAGAAATCAGCGGCGAAGACCCCGACCCGGAGCGCGTCAACGTGGGTGACCGCGTGACGGTGCGCGATGTTCGTGAGGGAACGGACGCGGTGTTTGACATTCTCGACAGTGAGGAAGTCGCGTTCGCGGCACGTGATAATCAAGATAGCAGCGTTACCGGCGTATCTGCTGAATCGCCTGTAGGGCGCGCGCTCTTGGGATGCCGGCTCGGCGATGTGATCGATGTGCAAGTGCCAGATGGCACGGTGCGCTATGCTGTGCGCGCGATGACGCGGATTCCGTCTTAAGAGGCATTCGCGGGCGCAATCCATGCGCCCCTACACAATTCACAAAACGTTACCAGAAGTCTGCGAATGCTGTGTGTATAATGGGACAGTATTCATATCTCCCATCTATGAGCTAGGAACAACCGCAGCATGACCCAATCCAAATCGTATCTGATCACCGGGGGCGCTGGTTTTCTGGGGATCAATCTCGCGCGGTATTTACTGGCGCGCGGGCATCGTGTCACCTCACTCGATATTGCCGACTTCGACTACCCCGAACGTGACCGCGTGACCATCGTCAAGGGTGACATTCGCAACCGCGCCGACGTAGACAAAGCCATGCAGGGCATCGACATTGTGGTGCATACGGCAGCGGCGCTCCCCCTGTATTCCGAAGCGGACATTTTCTCAACAGACATTGACGGTACACGCACTGTGCTTTCAAGCGCCAAAGATCACAATGTCGAGCGCGTGATCCACATCTCATCAACGGCGGTATACGGCGTACCGGATCATCATCCGCTGTACGAAACCGATCCCGTAAGCGGGGTGGGGCCGTATGGCAAGGCGAAAATTCAAGCCGAAGAAGTGTGCGCCGAATTCCGCAAGCAGGGGATGATTATCCCCGTGATTCGTCCTAAATCGTTCATTGGACCGGAACGGCTCGGCGTGTTCGCGCTGTTCTACGACTGGGCGAAAGATGGGCGCGGCTTCCCGATGATTGGCAGCGGCAAAAACCGCTATCAACTGCTGGACGTGGAAGACCTGTGCGAAGCGATCTACCTGTGCGCCACGCTTGACGCAGAGAAGGTCAACGACACGTTCAACATTGGGGCGAAGGAATTCACCACCATGCGCGAAGATTATCAAGCGGTGTTGGATTTCGCGGGCTTCGGCAAGAAGATCGTGCCGTTCCCCGAAGGACCGGTGATTCTGGCGCTGAAAGTGTTGGAGGCGCTCAAGCTCTCGCCGCTGTATGCGTGGGTGTACGAAACGGCGGGCAAAGACTCGTTCGTTTCGATTGAGAAAGCCGAAAAAGTGCTTGGCTATGCGCCCAAGTACAGCAACAAAGACGCGCTGATTCGCAATTACCAGTGGTATCTGGACAACCTCAAGTCGTTTGAGGGACAGTCCGGCGTGTCGCACCGCGTCCCGTGGAATCAAGGCGCGTTGAAGCTGGCGAAGCTGTTCTTCTAGCTGTGTGACGGGCAACTCTCGCATTAAAAAAAGCGGTACAGTCGATTAAATGACTGTGCCGCTTTTTTGATTATCGGAGAGGGCGGGATTCGAACCCGCGAAAGGTTTCCCTTTACTCGCTTTCCAAGCGAGCGCACTAGACCACTATGCGACCTCTCCAGTGGCGTGATGACAGCATTATAATCGGTGTCGATTTGTTTGCCTAGCCGATTTTGTACGGGTCACTTCCCGCGAATGGTTGGGGCGCGCAGCGGACCAAACCCGACATTCCCCTTTTGATCAATCGTTACGCCATCCCCACTAAATTTGCACGTGATCGTGCGCTCAAACGGCGTTTCCGTCCACCATGTTTTGATGACAAATGTGTGATCGTCCGTCCACGCGCCGCTGGCAGCGACTTGCCATACTTGAGCAAAATAGCGGGGATCGGTACGCATCGATTCATCGAGTGGCATCCAACGGGCAGAATTCGTGATCCATGTGCCGTGCCCAACCCGCAGGGTTTGATCGCCGCGCGGCATGGTCAGCGTGACGGTTGTTTCTTTTTCACCAAAGTTGAAGCAAATCGCGCTGATCTCGTCAAGGTTATTTTCGAGCGTATAGGATCGCCCGGACACACGCGCCGTTGTCGTGTTGGTCGATGCGCCTGTTATGGGGGGAATCTGCAAATTGGCGAGCTTATCCGTGAGCGCGGCGTGCGCCTGCGAATCGGCGGGGAGCGAATCGGGCTGGAAGGCGGGCAGCAGATGTTCCCAGACGAGATTCAGCGGATGCTGCATATTGTCCAAGCCGCCTGTGATCACGAGTACGGCATCTTGATCCGGCATGATGATGCAGTACTGCCCGAACGCGCCATCGCCGCGATAGGCATTGTGTCGGCAGCGCCAGAACTGGAATCCGTACCCCTGCTGCCAGTCGATGCTTTCGTTGGTGGAATTATCGGTGTGGATGCTGGTGGCGATGTCTATCCATGCTTCGGGGATCACCTGCTTGCCGTTCCACACACCTTTTTGTAAATACAACTGCCCAAATGCAGCAATTTGCTCAGTAGTAAGCATCAAGCCCCAACCGCCGGTGTCGATTCTCTGCGGTGATTTTTCCCAAAAAGGCGACTTGATCCCTAAGGGCGTGAACAGGCGCGGTTGCAAATAGTCGGTGAGACATTCGCCCGTCACTGTTTGCACGACTGCTGACAGCATGTAGGTCGCGATGCTGTTATAGAGAAAATGCGTTCCCGGCATATGGTCAACAGGGGCGCGCAAAAACGCCTGCACCCATGTGACTGCGTTTCCATTGGGGATGGCGGGTTCGGTGGTGTGCCCGGTGGACATGGCAAGCAGGTGACGCACTTTCATCGCTTGGAGCGCCGGACTCGGATTGGGCGGCGCGTCTTTCGGGAAGAATTTCAGAATTGGATCGTCAATCGAAAGCCGCCCTTCATGAACGAGCAGCCCGATGGCGGTGGATGTGAAACTCTTGCTCAACGAAAACAAAACATGCGGATCAGTTGCGCGGTACGGCTTCCACCAACCTTCAGCGATGACAATGCCGTGCCGAACGAGCATCAAACTGTGTACCGCGGTCACTTCACGGTCAAACGCTTCAACCAGCGCGAGAATCGCGCGCGACGAAACGCCCTGTGCTTCAGGTACACCGCGTGGAAATGTTGTCATAAAAAAATCTCCCGTTGTAAGAAGCTGCTAATCCGTCACGATTTCGCTGATGAAACCGTGCTTGAGCAGCCATTGAGCAAATTCTTCGAGGTTCGGCTCGGTGATCATGCTGCCGCGATCAATTCCCCGTGGGCTGCGTCCGCTTTCCAGCGGCTCAAACGGCTCAAAAGGTAAGTCTTCCCCTTCATGAGCGACAATGATCGTCGGCACAGACAAAAATCCTGTCCAATCCAACACGCGCTTCTTGTACAGCTCGTCCTTATCAATGAATACTTCACGGTACGGCAAGGCGTAATCGCGCAGCACACGCTTGGCAATCGTAATAAACGGGCATCCCGTTGTCCGTGAATACAGCACCAGTTCTTTTTTCATTTACTACGACCTTTAACGCGAACATATTGAGGCGATATTGTAGCAAATTGCATGGTGTGGGGATGGTCTGCAATGGTTTTTCGCTCAGATTGCGCGAAATTGTGTTAGAAATTATCGATAATTTGTGTGTGCGTAGTGGGGGTAGATACCCGTAGAGGCGGCTCGTGAGAAACTCGTTTCTCCGCCCCTACGGTGGCTGGATAGTCGCCGTGGCGGTGGGGGTGGGCAGCGGCGCGGTTGATGTGGCGCGCCCCGCGGGCTGCAAGAAGCACAACACACCGTCGGTGATGCCGCGCGCCATCAAGTCGGGGCGTTCGGTCAGCAGTTCACGGTCACCGCGCAAAAAGCCCAATTCGATGATCGCGGCGGGGGTTTGCGGGTGAATCTCGCGGAAGGTGTGGTAGTCGGTCATATCGACGGTAACACCGGGGCGGCGGGCGAGTTCCGTCTGCATTTGATAGGAACGCGCTATGCATTCTACCAACAGATCGTCCACACTGCGCGCGGTGATGCGCGCCGCCGCCGCCGAGATCAAGAAGCCGCTGACGCGCTCGCCGTAATCTTGACAGGTGTTGGCGTGGATGCTCACCAATGCCGCCGCTTGATAGTTGTTCAAGCGCGCGTCGAATTCTTCGAGCAGATCGACGGTGTAGCCGATGTTTTGCAGTTCCGCTACGACCAACTGCGCGACATTCATGTTGACACTGGCTTCAGTTAATCCATCCGGGCAAACCGCGCCGGGATCATTCTGCGGTCCACTGTGCCCCGCGACAATGCCCACGCGCCGACCAATCGCGCCCGCCATCAAACGCACAGGCGTTTGAGTCGGCACAAAAGTGGCGGCTTCGGTTTCCAGCACGATGCTCAACTGCTGGCTGACCGATTCGCGGATCGAACGCGGCGGGGTGAACCACGTGAGCATGGTCGCCATCAAGCCCGCTGCCGCGAATACAAGAATGAACGAACGAATGAATCCGCTGACCACGCCCGCGCTGTGTGCCCGCGCGCGGGATCGCCGCCGCTGGATGGCTGCCATGCGCGCCTGTGCTGAATTCGGCGCGGCAGGTTTCGCGGGGGGTGGAGAGGCTGTTTCGACTTGTGCGCTGTCTGTCGTATCCCCTTCGGACGACGCATGTGTCGCCCCTACAGCGGCGGGCGGCTGCGATGAAGATTCGGGTGCGGCGGTGGGTGGTTCGGTCAGCGCCGCGGGTTCAGGGGTTGATTGGGAGTCGCCGCGCCGCTGACGATAAAGCTGTCGGCGGCGGCGGGTTTCGTCGAGCGCGTCATCTATTGCGCCGGAATCGGGCAGTTTGGCGGAATCGGGAAGCACCGCCGCCTGTTGACCGTCCTCAAACGTTGGGAGGGAAGATGGCGTGATCGATGGTGTCCAATCCGCCGCGCTGTCGAGATCGTCACCGGTTCGATTTTGAGCGCGAGCCGATTCGTTCTTCATCGCGGCTTGGCGCATCATCTCCATAAATGTGACGGATGGCGCGACTTCTTCACCAGCGGGTTTTCGATTTTTCAGCCACTCGCGGAATTCCGCGTCATCCTCATTCCCGTACTGCGGCGGGCGCGCTTCGTCGGGCATTCGTCATCCTTCACAATTCAACGGACTAGCCAGCAGGACGCGGATTTGCTGCGATGAAAGACGATGGGATGCTCACCGCGCGTGACCAACATCCGCACGATTTCGCGCCCGATAAAACCTGTACCGCCCGTCACCAATGTCGCCATGAAGCTTCACCCACCCCGCAGTATTACCGACTGATCAATTGATACACTTGCGCGCCGTCCGCGTCAAATACGAGTTCGAGATAGGGCGCATCGCTGACGCTCGACTCCATCGGGTAGTCGGCGGTGAACGGTTCGCGCCAGCGGAACATCCCGCTAATGCTGGCGGGATTGGTCACGATTTGCGGCACAATCACGTAGTCGATTCCGGCATCGCGGAGCAGATCGGCGTTGGCGGGATCAGCGGGATTTGACCAAAAAGCAGCCAGCGCCGCCTGTTCAGCTTCGACTTGCTCCATTCCTCTGAAGAACGGCTGCGGGCGGAAATACACGCTCTCGCGTTCGCTGATCACGGGAACCCAATCAGCTTCATGGGGAGCGGGGTGATTGAGGACACGGGCATCGGCGGGCGCGTTGTTTTTGAGCCACAACATCGCCTGAACATCGGCATGTGACGAGAACGCGCCGTAGAATCCCACGCGCCCCTTGCTGAATTCCACAAGCTGCTGGCTGAATACACCCGCGCCCAATATCACAACGGCGATCACGCCGAGCGCGGCAGGTGCGTAACGATGCAGCGCCGCGCCAAAGCGTTTTTCAGCCACGCGATCCCACAGCCAGAGCAAACCCATCCCGCCGAGAATGGTATTGGGGATAATTGGCGCGTGCCACGCCACACTGAACGGATAATCATAGCGAAAAACAGGCGCAAGCAAGCCGCCGAACACGCTTTCAAGGATGCCAAGCGTGGAAAAATCGAGCGCAAGAATGAGCCACCCGATGGCGAGAATCGCCATCGGGGAACGACGGCGCAGCCCGACGACAGCGCCGATCAACACAAACGGGAGCGCGGGCAAATGATACGTTAGCATCACCCGCCAGTGATCCGCGCTGCGTTCAAACGGCGAGACAATATCCGATCTAAGCAAATCACGCATTTGCAACAGCCACGGCGCGATGCCAATCAAGGCGACGACTGGCACACCGATGAGCAGAATCAGCCAGCGGCGCGCGTCGGGGCGCGGGGTGCCCAACCAAACGGTCAGCAAGAATGGCACATACCCCAAACCGAGAATGATCGTGGTATCAGGATGGCTCAACACCGTTGCGCCAAGCGTAAGCCCGGCAGCGATCAAGTCGGGGAGCATACCATCGCGTAGATAGCGCAGCATGAAAGTTAAGAACGCCAGCGCGAAATTGAGCGCCAACAGCGTCGTGTAATGCGAGTCCATAAACGTGAGAAACAACCCCATGCCAAACAGCATCACCAGCGCCATCGCGCGCCCCAACCGTTTGTCAGGGATTCCATCGCGGCTTAAGCCGTTGATGCCCAATTCCGCGCCGAAATCGTAGGCGACCATCACCAGCAGCAGCGACAGCACCGCGCCGATGCCAATTTGTACGGTGTGCAATCCCTGACTCAACTGCTGGCTGATATACGCCGTGATCGCGCTGAAACCGGGGGCGTAAAGATACGTGACTTCGGGCTGAAATGGAGCCAGCGAGCGAAAGTCGCCGCCCAAACGTGCCATCAAGCCCAAATAGCCGAAGCCTTGCGCGTCGGTATCGAGCGGCACGGGCAGTACGAGTGCGGGAATAACGAAGATCAATGCCGCCACGCCGAACAACAGCAGATCGCGCGGTCCATGCCAGCCTTGATCCTTGTCCGCGAGTTCTTCGCCGCGCGCTTCGGCGCGCTTTTGCCCGTAGCTCAACGTGCCGAACAAAAAGATCGCTGTGACGAGCGCGAACAAGAGATAATCGACGACGAGCGTATTCCAGCCGAACAGCATTGCCCAAAAGACCGCGCCCCCCATGACGAGCGCGAGCGCGAATGCCGCCGTGAGTCCTATGCGCGGTTGAATTGTGTGCCAAGCTGGAGCAAGCATCGCCCCCGCGCCGATGATAACCGCGCCGAAAATGAATATGACGATGAATGGCATGATGTGGTGTGTGGTGTCCCTTCTGACGTGAACCTCATCTTACTTGAGATGAGCTGTAAATCACTATTTGGTGCGCGCCTCAAAGTCGATGATGATGCGCGCGAATCGTTCCGGGTCTTGCATTGGACCAAAATGGGTATATTCCGGTAAATGCATGTCTACGCCGCGCATGAACTTGGACGCGAGATCGGGCGCAGTGGGCGAACCGATCATATCATCTGTTCCTTTCGCCATGCGATCCCCCAAGCGAATGACCAGCACGGGAATATCCACTTTGGCGATTTCCGCGTAAATGTTCCCCATAATCGACTGCTGGTAGATGCTGGCTTCGATGGCGGGCGGACATGCCAGCGTATAGCCGCCATCCGGTTTGGCGACCAATCCGTGCGCGCAGTAATCGCGCAGCACCAGAGGATTCCACAGGCTGAACGGCAGCCGATCTTTAAAGCGGTTGAACATCTCGTCAGGCGATTCCCAATCGGCACGCCGTTTGGCGGCGTAGTGTTCGCCCTGCATGGGCGCATCGCCATACCATTCGGGGGGCATAATCACCGGATCAATCAAGATCAACCGCGCGAACATGCCGGGATTGAGCGCTGCCGCCAGCGTGATCGCGTGTCCGCCGTTGGAATGTCCAACAGCGGTCATGTTATCCCATCCTTGTGCCCGCCCGACAGCGGCAATATCCTCACCAAAATTGCGCCACGCATACGGTTCGGACGGGGGAGGTTTACTGCTTTGCCCATGCCCCCGCGAATCAATCGCATAACAGCGGCGTAATGGCAAATGCCCCACCACTTGATCCCAACAGCGAGCATGAAAGCCTGTCGCATGAGCGAAAAACGTGGTCGGCGGCGGGGAGTCGAGCAGAATCGTTTGCAGCCACGAATAGTAGGCGATTTCGATACCGTTGACGGGAATATGTTGAACGCTTGCGAGAACAGTCATAGGTCAGCCCATTAGTGACGACTATGCACGCCTATTCTGCCACATGCGGCGTGAACCGCCCACTACCAAGCATCACATTTTGGTCTAATGCCATCCTGTAAGAGGAACGTGGATTGTTTGGCAAGGGAATAACGGTGAAACTGATGCCGATTGTGTCCGTAAGCGATAGGGCAAAAGCGATCCCGTTTTATTAGGCGTTGAGGATGCGGCTCGATCACGGTGATGCATCGAGCGTATGGGTGGAAATTGCGAACAAAAACGGGGAAGGATCGCGCGATCCTTCCCCGTTTTCTCGTTAACGATGGTGCTTAGTCGTTGTCAGCGACGTTGACGGTGACAACGTTCGAGGGGATGAACCCGAAGTACGGCGAAGCCATATTATTGCTCGTCACCGCGAACGTGATTGTCCCGTTGTATAGACCATCGACCAGCGCATCATCCACAGCGGTTGCCGTGAAGTTGCGTCCCGTGTTCCAGTTCGACAGGTTGAGCTGGCGGCTGGCGGGCGAAAGCGTGAACTGCGTGCCATCGCTGCTGAACGCTGAAATCGTGACCGTTTCACCCGGAAGCGGGGCGTATTGCAGCTTGACGTTGAACGTGTAGCCGCTGCCGCCTTCGCTCAGGTTGAAATGCGATGTGCTGACGATGATCCCCGCCAAGACCGGTGTGTTCGTCGGGGTCGGAGTTAACGTGTCCGTCGCAGTGGGCGTTGCCGTGTCGGTGGGGGTTGCCGTGTCCGTCGCGGTAGCCGTTGCCGTATCCGTGGCTGTCGGGGCGGTGTCGTTGTCGGTCACGTTGATGAGCATGTGCTGGATGCACCCGCCCACGCCATTGAACGGCGACCCACCAATATTGCTCGACGCGGTATGCGTGATGTAGGTGGCGATCACCGGCGGCTCGACAACGAGATCATTGACTGCCGTAATCGTGAAATTGCGTCCCGTGTTCCAGTTAGCCAAGTTCAGGTTACGGCTCGCTGGGCTGACCGTAATCTGGCTGGAGTCGTAGAACGGCGTGATAGTGACGATTTCACCCGGGGCGGGCGGCGAACTCAAGCGGACGTTGTAGACGGCGCTCGTCCCCCCTTCGCTGATGTTGATCAACGTACGGCTGACGACGATGCAGTAGGTGGGCGGCGTGGTGCTGGTTGCCGTGTTGGTCGCGGTGTTGGTGGCAGTCGGCGCGGAAGTCGTGTCCGTCGGTGTCGGCGTATCCGTCGATGGGTCGGTGGGTGTACTCGTCGGCGTATCCGTCGGCGGCGCGCCTGTGTCCGTAGCCGTCGGCGTATCCGTCGGTGGGGCGGTGGGTGTACTCGTCATGGTATCGGTGGGTGTCGCTGTCGGGCAGCCAAGCGTGATGCTGTTCGCGCCCAGCGTGTACGTACCTACACCCGTCAGATTCCATGTGTACTGACCCGTAACACCGTTGGTGAACGTCGTCGAAACCAGCGTGTAGGTCGTGCCCGTATTCAGCGTCACACCATTGAACATCGGCAGGAAGCCCGCGCCGCTGTCATCGTCGTAGTACAGAATGTTTGTCAGCGGCGAAGCCGGGTTGAACGAACCATTGTAGATGCTGGCGTTACCGTCACCATCCCCAAACGTCGAGCTGATCATTTCCAATGTGTACGCGCCGGTTGACGACACCGTGAACTGCTGCCATTCGTAGTACACGTTCGTGCCAATAGAGGACAGACTGCTTGTGCTGGACGGACGATTGTACGTCGGATCGCAGGTGTCCAATTGACCGCTGAAGACTGTTTGGACAGGCGTGTTGGTCGGTGTGTTGGTTGGCGTATTCGTCGGCGGCGTACCCGTCACTGTTGGCGTATCCGTCGGCGTGTTCGTCGGGGGGGTGCCGTCGGTAGTAATTTGCAGCGTCACACTTAAAATGCTGCCCGCGTCACCCGCATAATTATCGACAACCCACAGTTTCCAATCACCGTTCGGGCTGTCGCCGTTGAACGTGTCGAGCGTGGTCGTGATGCCCGTCAGGTTGGCAGGTTTGGGGAAGGTATCGTCTTCACCCACATAGTTGACCGGGTCATATGTGCCGCTGGCGCATGGACCATTCGTGGTTAACGTGCCAGCCGCCGCTTGGTCGAATATCAGGTTGATGTTGACAAGATCCGTGCCACCGCACGCATCCGACATGATCATGACCCTGTCGCCTGTCGGGCTTTCGAGGTACATATCGATGTCATCGGGGTAGGTGTGCGATACGCCCGTCAGGACGAGGTTCACGTCAGTCGTGTTGCCGATGTAACCGGATACTGGGATGATGTATGGATATGGTGTCGCCGAACCGCTGCTAGGGATGACCACAGCCACAGGAACAGGTGTGTTGGTGGGCGTGGGTGACGGCCCCGGCGTATTGGTGGGCGTGGCGGTTGGCGTGGGCGCGGCGAAGCTGCCTGTTCCGTAGACGGTGATGCCAGCGCCTTCAAACGTCCCGGTATCAACCGCGAAGATGTCCGCGACACGGAGTGTCCAAGTCCCGTTGGGGTTTTCGCCCCAAAAGTGCGGCGTAGTGAATGTGTAGGTTAGATCGTCGCCGCTGTCGGTGTTGGTTTCACGCAGCAGCATGACCGTCGTACCGGACGGCGAGGTAAGCGTAATCCGCAGGTCACCACGATACGGATGTGTCAGGTCGATGGGAATTTCGACGTGTTCAAGGCTGGTGATCGGTGACACGACGTTGAAGTTTTGCGTTATGCCGTTCGGATCAGCGTCGGGGATGGTAACCGAAGTGGGGACAAGCGGTACCGCCGTGCTTTGCAGCGCGGGGACATTGACCCATACCAGCGAGAGCGCAACGGCATCGCCCGCGTTTGCACGCCCGAAGCCGTAGTAATGGCGATGGACGTGGAAGCCCGCTGCGTTGTAGAACCAATCCGGATTAGCGGGGTCGTTCATTTCCGCCGTGCGAACGAGGATGTGCGCCACGTCACGATACGTCAGGTTGGGGTTAGCATCGAGCATGAGCGCGATGATACCCGCAGCCAGCGGCGCAGCCGATGACGTGCCGCCGAACTGGTTGGTGCAGTCTTGGTCAGCCAAACCGTTGTAACCGTTCGCGCCGATCAAGTCGGTTGTGGTCGTGCCCACAGTTTCGTTGTTGCTGCCTGTGTTGATCAGGATCGGGCCGCGCTGGCTGTAGTATGAACGCAGACCATTGTGGTCAGTCGCACCCACCATAATGCCAAAGCGCGTGGTCCGCAGACCCGCGAGGCTGGCATCTTCCGCATCACCGTCGTTACCCGCGGAGAACGTGAAGATGTTGCCCAAACCGCCGCGTCCAGTCGCCGCCGCGTTAGCGAGCGCCGCCGCTGTGAGCGGTTGGAGCGGAGTGACGGTTTCGAGATAACCCCACGAGTTATTGTAAATGTCGATATCATCGTTTTCCCACCCGAAGGTGTTGGCGATGATCGTGTCCGATGCAGTGGTGGTGATCGACACCAACCCCGTCACCTGTGCGTTGTACGCCGCGCCGACACCGCATTTCGCGCCATCGTCATCGGCGGCAGCAATCCCTGCGACGGATGTGCCGTGTGGATTAGCGCCGCTGGGGGGCGAACCATCGGGAATATTGCTGTCAAAATTGTAGTCGATGTCGGAACGATAATTATTGATGAGATCAGGATGCGTTCCCGCGACACCTTCATCGACAACACCGACGACGGGCGCATCTTGCCCAATATCCGCCGAACCATCGATCCCCATATTCCACGCGGCGACAACGTTAGCATCTTCGCCCGGCGTGCCGCCCGTTTGTCCCGTGTTGGTCAAATGCCATTGATTCGGGTACTGCGGATCAGTCGGCACATCTAACCCAACCGCGCGCGCGATTTGCTGCTGGAACGAAACGATTTCAGGCGTGGCACGCAGCGCGTTCACCGTTAGGGCACTGGCTTCTCCATAGGCGGCGCTTTGCGCGACTGCGCTGCTGAAATCACGCTGGGTAACCCCTTGAGTGTATACACCGGAACCCGGAATTTGAATGACATAAATACCCGGTAATCCAGCGACACCCCCCAAATTGATGCCTCCTAGCCGTGCAGCAACCGCATTTGCATCGGCACCCGGCGCAAGCTGAACCGCCCATGTATCGAGCGGCACCGAAAGGACAGCGGGTTCTGTACTGAGTTTACCGCCATTGTCCTGTGCGGAAAGCGGACTGCTCACCATGCTTAAGAGCGCAATGAGCAGAAGAACGATAAAGATCGTCCTTTTCATTATGGATGTTCTCTCCTTGCTGCACTGCTATTAGGGAAATAACCCACCTGTTTATGAGTGGGTTATGAGAAATATAGCATACAGTCGGTACTTTTGTCATAGGTCTTGCAACAGAAACCTCAAGAGATTTCGTAAATCAATCTGTATGTAAAAAAATTCAAACAAAACGGGCGCGACATTCAAATGTCACGCCCGTTTTAGCTTGCGGGGAGAGCTGGGCTTAGTAGGTGGGCGGCGGATTATAGAACTGCTGCGTTGGCTGCTGCGGCTGCGGTTGACCCGTCGCGGGCAGCAGGACAACTTGCCCGTTGATGTCCACATACCAGAACGGAATCCAACCGATTCCGTAAATGTCTAACACGATGTCCTTCTTGAACGGGCTGATCATATAGTCTTCCACCTGTGTGGCGACCTTCGCCCATTTTTCGTTGATCTGCCGCAGCATGTCTTGGAATTCTTGCGCCTTCGCCTCAATTTCTTCCTGAATCTGGTCAATTTCGAGTTCGTAGGTTTGCACCTGCCCCTTGCTGCGCTGCTTATAAACTGATGCGCGGCTCATGCGCGAAAGCGTGAACGACGTGCGCCCTTGCAGCAAGCCGAGAATTGCTTCGCCCGTTGTGAACAGTTCTTCGCGTTTGGTGTTTGCCAGTTCGCGCTTCTCGCTGCCCAACTGCTGAATTTTCTTCTCCGCTTTCAACTGCAAGTCTTTGATCATCGCGTCGTATTTGCGCGTCGTTGCATCAACTTCGGCATCGCGTTTTTCGCGCGCAAGCTGCTGAATTTGCGCGCGAAATTCGCTGTATTCGCGGTCAGGATTGCCATATACATTCAGGGTGGGATTGTATGGCACATTCAAACGGGCAGTGGTGTACAGCACGTCGATGATTTCCGCTTTCAACTGTGCCAAGCGCGCTTTATCGGTCAAACCCGCTGAAAGATCGCCAAAGTATGCCGCGCTGAACGGCTCGCCAGATAAGCGGCGCGGATCGACAGGCTCGGCGCGGTGTTCTTCCCAGTGGACAATCCCCGCCCGTTCGACATTCGGCACTCGGAAAGCGTATTCGCGCGCGGTGAACACCTGTGTTTTGCGGTCACTGTAACGCACCGTTGCTTGTGCGATCAGCACGGGTTTGTACGCCAACATCGATGATCCCAAGCCTTGCACCGCGAATCCTGTGCGCTGCTCCCATTGACGCACCGCTTGATCGCTCGTCAAGTCGTTGGGCAGAAAATACTGCGGCACACTTGCCGAAAGCGGCGGCGGATTGGCTGAATATCCTTCGGGAGCGTTCGAGCTTGAGCGCAGCGTGTTTTGCAGCCGCTGACTGTTACTTATCGGCTGTGTATTGCCTAACGGCGGCAGCGGCGGCGGTGTCGCGCCCGGAACGAAGCCCTGCGTTGGGGCGGCTTGTGTCGGCAGTTCCGGTATCTCCGGGAAACCCGGCGGCATCTCCGGCAGACCGGGTGGCGGTGGCGCAAACTGCGGCGCGGTTGGCGTGGCGGCGGGCTGCTGGCTGTAATACGCGACTTGCGCGGCAAATCCCCCGCCGGATGAAGGCATGGCAGTCGGCGCAGGGGGTGGATATCCCGTTCCGCCCGTTCCGCCGTAGCTGCTGGCGACCCCGACGCTGGCATTCATGCGCGCAAATAGCTGCTGCTTCTGCGGTGCCATCAACGTTGAGACTTGCGCGCGCGTCAGCGGACCGCGCAGGTAACTCATCGCCCAGCGCGTATGCACCATCACCGGACCGGAACGGTCATGGACGTTGTGCATCAAGAACACGCGCGGGGGAATTTGCGAGATCAGCTTGCGAACCTCACCAATGCTCATTTCCGTGTTGACGCTTGCCAGCGCCTCTAAGCCCGCCATCACCCGCTCACGATCTTGGTCGCTTTGCAGCCGCCCAATGAACCATGTGCCCGCGTTGCTTAAGCCCTTGTAGTCGAGATCACCGGGATTTTGCGTCGCCAGTATCAAGCCCAAACCGAACGCGCGCGCCTGTTTGAGCAAGCGCAAAATTGGCTCTTTCGTCGGTGGGTTGGCGGGATACGGCGGGAAGTAGCCGAACATTTCGTCGATATAGAGCAGGGCGCGCAAGCTGGTTGTGCCGCTTTGCATCCGCATCCAGCCGAGCAGATTTTCGAGCAGGAGCGTGGTCATAAACTGACGCTCTTGTTCGTTCAAGTGCGCGATGTAGAAGATCGACACGCGCGGACGACCATCCGGCAGATAAAACAGGTGTTGAATATCCATCGGATCGCCGTTAATCCACGATTGGAACGACGGTGCGGCGACGATGCTGTTCAAATCCATCGCCAGTTTGAGCCGATTTTTCTCGCTGATGTATTCGTCAATCGGGAACACGCCGAGCTTGGCGAACGGCGGCTTCTGTGTCATGAGGATAATATCCTCAAGCGTCAGATTCATGCCGCGCCGCCACGCATATTCGAAGATGTTGCTCACCAGCACATGTTCTTTATCGACCACAGGCTGCGCGTTGCGACCCACCAGCGCCAGCAGCGCCGTCACAATCGCGTTGATCTTTTCGCGGTGGGCTTCTTCGTTCGCGTCCCACCCTTCGCGCGGCGCTTGCAGTGATGCGAGAATGCTCACGGGCAGTCCCGCGTCTGATCCGGGCGTGTAGATGCTAAAATTGGCGGACAACTTGAGCCAGTGCATTCGGTCAGGAACAATCCCCCAACTCGCCAGACCTTCGCGCCAGCGGTGCGCTACATCTGCCGCGTATTGAGGGATTTCCATCCCGGCGCGGCGCGCATCATCGACATTGACCCACGGTTGGAAGTCTTCCGGGCGCAAGTCGGGGAAATTGAGCAGCAAATTGGTGATGTCGCCTTTGGGGTCAATCACAATGGCGGGGATGTTGTCGAGAATAGCTTCTTCTAATAGGTTGATGCACAATCCGGTTTTGCCGCTGCCCGTCATGCCCACGACGACAGCGTGCGTGACAAGATCACGCGAGTCGTAGTAGACCACATCTTGCGTTAGGCGCTGCGTATCAGGATCGTAGCGTCGCCCCATGTAAAAGGTCGTTGGCGCTTCAATAAATGACATCGCGGAATGTCCTGTCCTGTAGGGTCTTAAACAGTTTGATTGCAGTATATCCGAAAATCGCGGCGGGGGTCACACACGCTTTTAGGGTATCGTTCGATTATAGCACATTTGAGCGGAATTTGATACGTGTGTCTCGGCAAAACCTTGTGAAAGCATTGGGGAGTGTTAAGGAATGTCCTAAAATGTCCGTGTTTTCAGGAAAAAGCATATGCGATAATGTTAAATTGCACCGTGATATGCAACCTGCTTAACCATTCGCTGCATACCCAGCGGTTTGCCATGTACCGTTTTAACAGGCGAACGATCCGCCACTTTGAAGCCGCTGAACTCGTAAACCCGAATCGCGTTCGTGTTGGTGACGCTCACATCCAGCGCGAGCGTGTGGCAGTTGTGCGCGGCTGCCAATGCTTCTGCCTGTGCCAGTAACCGCCGCCCGATGCCATTCCTGCGAAATTGCGAATAGGTTGCTAATATTTGAATGTAGAAGGTGTCGTCCGGCAGCTGCTGCGCGAAGTTGAAAATATGGCTAAGCCGGATGCCCATCCACACCATTCGGATCACTCGCCACCCAGCGTACTGCACCTTGCCGGTTAGACTCCCCTAACCTCTCAACACTTCTTCCTTATCCCTCTCTCGCTCTATTGACGAATCACAAATAAACCGCTTTTTGGCACCCTTTCACCACTCCAAAACGGACATATGTGGACACACCTTCGCCTAAGCGAAGGACACTCTCTCAAAAAGAATTGTCGCCGTGTCACATCTTCCCTCAAACACCCCCCGCCCCAATGACACATTTTATGTCGATGCGGCGGGATCAACCGTGCTGGAGTTCGATGCTGGCGGCGACTTGACCATGCGCCGTGCGAAGTCGATGATCTGGCTCAAACTGACAGGCTTCTGCAAGACCAGATTCGCCATATCCTGTATCGCATGATCCAGCATCAAATGATTGGCAGATGCCACAATCACCTTTGTGTGCGCGACTTCCGGTGTCGCGCGAATGGTTTGCAGCACTTCCGCCCCACTTAACATGGGCATCTGCATATCGAGCAGAACCACATCCGGCTTATGCGCGATGATCTGCGCCAACGCCTGTGTGCTGTCGGTGATTTGCGTGACTTTGAAACCGCACAATTCCAGCGCCATCTTAAAGGCTTGACCAAGGTTCTCATCGTCGTCAACGACGAAAGCATGGGGTTGTGTCATGGTTTCTCTTGAGCGCTTTCTGTGGATAAAATAACGGGACTCGCGGAGTCAGGCGCGGCGGCAGGGATCGTCACTGGCGCGGATGGTGCTGGCGCGGGAGCGGGTGGCAGCGTAAACCAGAAGGTTGTCCCCTTGCCGAACTCGCTTTCAACCCCAACTTCGCCTTGCAGCTTCTTCACAATCCGCCGCACAATGGATAGCCCCAAGCCGATCCCCTCAATGTTCGCCGTTTCAGTGTCCTGCACACGGGAAAACATCTCGAACAGTTTCCCCTGATTCTCCGGCTTGATGCCGATCCCGTTATCGCGCACTTCAAAGCGCGGCTTGCCATCGCTCATGGTGCTGGTGATCGTGATCGTCGGCGCGGCGTTCTTCTCGCCAATGTACTTGATCGCGTTGCTAATCAAGTTCGCAAACACTTCTTCGATCCACTGCTGCTGACCGTAGGCATCGGGCAGTTCGCCAACCGTGATCTGAATCGCCTTCGCTTCGACCTGTGCGCTGAACCGCTGTACCGCCGCGTTCGCCGCCGCCTGCATCTTCACCACCACCCGCTGTTCATCGGTTTGGCGCAGTTTCGCCAGCATCAACAGTTGGTCAATCATGCGGTTCATCAACTGGCTGCTCTGCTCAATCGACGCGATGATGTCGAGCGCCTGTGCTGGCAGCTCATCCTTGAAGCGCATAGCGGCAATTTGCGAACGCAGCATGATGTTGCTCAACGGCGATTTCAGGTCATGCGCGATGGTGTGGCTAAACGCATCGAGTTCTTCCACGCGCAGCCGCAGTTCTTCACGGATCACTTTGAGTTCGGTCACGACATTGGCGTTACGAATTGCCGACGCAAGCTGAAGTGAAAGCATGTAACCGATACGCATGTCGTCGTGCGTGTAGACATTTTCAGCTTGCGCGGCAAAATTGATCGTGCCGAGAAATCCGCTGTCCGCCGAAAGCGGAATGATGATCTGCGACTTGTAGCCCGTGAGAAAGGTCGATTCCGCGCCGCTGCGAAGGATCAACGGGCGGGTGGTGTTCATCACCGACTTGAGGTTTGGCATCGCTTCCAAATTAACTTCTGTTGGCTCTGCCGCGCCAAACAACGTCTTGATGCGCCATGTCTCACCTTCGCGCAGACATACGCTGCAATGCTCAAAGTCCAGCAGCCACTTCGCCTGTTTAGCAATTACGCGCTCGATGACCGCAAGATCGAGCGATTGGTTGACCGCCAACCCGATCTCGTTGAGCGCCGAAATACGGCTCGACAGCGCATCGGCTTCGGCGAGCAGTTTTCGCGTGGTCTGCAAAAGTTCTTCACGCCCTAGCGTGTCGAGTTGTCGGGGTGGCTGCATGGTATTTGAGCTTTCGGTGGGTTATAGCGCGTCAATTTCAAGTTTGATCGCGTCGGTGTATTGGTTGACACCCGTGAAAAGATGGGCAGTCGCCACGACTTCGTAAATCTCGTCGTTGTCCAGCCCAATCTTACGCAGTTCCGCGTAATCGTTTTCGGTAACATTGTGTGGATCGGTTGCCAATTTCAGCCCAAAGCGGATCATTGCTTTTTCGCGTTCTGGCAGCGGGCAAGCATCGAAATTGCTGACGAGTGTTTGCAGCACTTCTTCACTCATGCCCAGCGCCGACAGCCCGTGCAAATGCACTTTGAGCGCGTACTGACTGTTGTTCGCCTGCGAAATCGCTACGCCGACCATTTCTTTGAGCGTGCGTGGAATATCGCCTTGCAGAATTGTGCTGCGGAAGTGATTCCAGTTCGCTTCTAAAAATTTCGGGCGGTTCGCCATCGACTTGAACAGATTGGGGACGATTCCAAAGCCAAGCTCGTTGAGAATTTCTTCATACACGCGCTTCGCAATCGGATCGGTAAGCTCGCTCTGCTCATATAGTTTTACTGCTGCCATAACCAAGTTCTCCTGACCGGGAGGGTGCGGGCGTGTTGGAAAGGGATGCGCCGCAAGGTGAATAAGAAAGTGACTTAGATTCGCACAGTATAGGAAATGAGGATGAGCAGTTTATAGGTTTGGCGTGAATTTTTTGTGAAATATAAAAAATTGTTAGGTTGCAAGCCGAATTTAACGCGCTCGAAATTCGTCCTTGCGGGCGGAAATTCACAAGTTAACCCGCTTTGCACAAAAATCTCCATGCGGGGGTGCGAACGGTTTTCAACGCGGCACAAACTTCGCATACCCGCTCTCAATTTTTTCCATGCAGTCTGCTAGATTTTCGCTTAACTCCCCTTGTGGACTACAACGCTGCGTATCCCGTACCATCACCTGTCAGGAGAAAGCACTTTGCCTTTTCAATCTATCCATTCTCGATTCTATCTCTCTGGGAGTTTCTCTCATGTACAAGCGTTTTTCGCTGTTTATGCTCGTCGTTGTGGGGGTGCTGCTGGCGGTTGTGCCTGCTGCCGCACAAGAATCTGCCTTCCCCGTCACGATTGAGCATCAATACGGCAGCACAACGATCACCGAAGCGCCGCAGCGGGTTGTCTCTATCGGTTATACGGAACAGGATATGCTGCTGGCACTTGGGATTACGCCTGTGGCGGTACGCTACTGGTATGGCGACGAAGATGGCATTCTGCCATGGGCAGAAGATTATGTGGTGGGCGATGCGCCTGTCGCCTTGAATATGCCCTACGGCAGCTTGAATTACGAAGCCATCCTTGCGCTTCAACCGGACTTGATCAGCGCGGTGACAGCCGGAATTACGCAAGAGGAATACGAACTGCTCTCGCAAATTGCGCCAACGATTACGCAAACATCGGATTACATCAACTTCGGAATGCCGTGGCAGGAAGTCACACGGATGATCGGCACGGCAGTTGGTAAGAGCGCCGAAGCCGAAGCGATTGTCGCGGAAATCGAAGGACTGTTTGCCGAAGCCCGCGCCAACAATCCGCAGTTTGAAGGCAAGAGCGTTGCTGTCTCGTACTATTACAACAACACCTACGGTTTCTACACCTCACAGGACTCGCGTGGGCGCTTCTTCACCGAGTTGGGATTTGTCGTGCCGGAAGAATTGGTCGAAACCGCTGGCGAATTGTTCTACGCCGACTTGAGCGCCGAACGGATTGACCTGCTCGATCAAGATTTGATCGCCGTCATCAACCTTCAGTTTATCGAAGGTGGACGTGAAACGTTGGAAGCGGAACCACTGTTCAGCGAACTGACAGCAGTTCAAGAGGGGCGCGTTTTGTATCTTGACGCACAGGCAGAAAATGCGATTGGCTTCAGCTCACCGCTGAGCCTTGCCTTCGCGCTCGAAGCCGCTCTACCGCAGTTGGAAGCGATCTTCCCGCCCGAAGTTGAAGCGGTAACGGTCACTTGTGAGGCGGGCTTCCGCAGTTTCCCTCTCACCGCCGAAACGACTGGGTGCATCCCGGAAAACCCAGAGCGCATCGTGACGGTCACAGATTCTGACCTTGACGCAGTACTTGCGTTGGGTGTCACGCCTGTCGGCATTACCAATGGTCGCGGGCAACTGACACCGCCGCGCTACCTGACCGATGTACTGCCGGAAGGTGTGACTGTCGTTGGCAACTTCTTCACCCCAGACCTTGAACTAGTGCTTGGGCTTGAACCCGACCTCATTCTCGCGGCGGGTTTAAGCGATCCAGCGGTGCTGGAACAGCTTAACGCGATTGCCCCCACTGTCGATACCTACAGCGCCGGGTGGGATTGGCAAACACATTTCCGCACGGTTGCCGATGCGTTGAATATGACTGCTCAAGCGGATGAATTTCTTGCCGGCTATGAGGAACGTATCGCTTCGCTTCAGACGACATTGGCGGATCATCTTGGTGAAGAATTCATTGTCGCCCGCTGGAGCGCGGAAGGTCCACAGGTGATGGCACCGATCACGTTTGTAAGCGCGGTGCTGTTCGATCTTGGGCTGACATCACCGCCAGAAATTCCAGAGCTGCAAGCAGGTCACGCGCATTCAGCGCCATTGAGCCTTGAGACGCTGGGGGTTATCGATGTCGATTGGGCATTTGTCGGCACACTGCAAGCAGAAGGCGATGCAGTCAATGCTCTGACGGAAGTCCTCGAAAATCCGCTGTTCCAAGCACTTGACGTTGTGCAGAATGAGCACCTGTTCGTCATCGACGGATCACTGTGGACGAGCAGCGGCGGACCACTGGCGACGCTGTTGGTATTGGACGATGTTGAAGCGGCGATTTTGGAGAGCGAGTAATCTTAACGATGCTGCAAGCACACGCACAGGTTCAAACCCCAAAAGCATCGCGCTATCTTAAGGCACTGTGCAACCACTTCAACCGGAAAGTGAGCGCCGAATACAACGACCAACATGGGAGTGTCCAGTTTGGGTTTGGCGTATGTACGATGGATGCTTCTGCGGATGTGTTAACCCTGCGCGTTCAGGCAGAGGACGTAGATAACTTCGCGCGGGTAAAGTGGGTTGTCGCGGATCACTTGATACGGTTTTCAAGCGATGAAGGGCTTGAAGTCGTGTGGGTGAATCAGGCTTGATTTGGACGAGTGGGGCTGTACGCATACTGCCCCACTCGTTTTTAGTTCATCACTTGTCCGCACAGTGCATGAACTACCAGCCGCGCTGCGCGATCTTGTCGGTTTCTGGCATGGCGCTGACATTGATGCCCACCATCGCTTCGCCCAATCCCCGACTGACGCGCGCCAGCACATCGGGATCATTGTAGTGTGTGACCGCTTCGACGATGGCTTTCGCGCGCTTGGCGGGATCGCCGCTTTTGAAGATGCCTGACCCCACAAACACGCCATCCACGCCCAACTGCATCATGAGCGCCGCGTCTGCTGGCGTGGCGACACCGCCCGCCGCAAAGTTGACTACCGGCAGCCGACCAAGCTTCGCCGTTTCCACAACCAGATCATACGGCGCTTGGATGTTCTTCGCATAGGTGAACAGCTCGTCCTCGTCCATCGTCGTCAGGCGGCGGATTTCGCTGTTGACCGCGCGGGCATGGCGCACCGCTTCGACCACATCACCCGTTCCCGCTTCGCCCTTCGTGCGGATCATCGCCGCGCCTTCCGCGATGCGCCGCAGCGCCTCACCGAGATTGCGGCAGCCGCACACGAATGGCACTTTGAACTTGTGCTTGTTGATGTGGTGTTCTTCGTCGGCGGGGGTGAGGACTTCGCTCTCGTCAATGTAATCGACACCGAGCGCCTCTAGGATTTGGGCTTCGACAAAATGCCCGATGCGCGCCTTCGCCATGACCGGGATCGTCGTCGCCTTCATGATGCCTTCGATGAGGTCGGGGTCGCTCATGCGGGCGACACCACCGTGCGCGCGAATATCCGCCGGAATGCGCTCCAGCGCCATGACCGCCGCCGCCCCCGCATCTTCGGCAATCTTCGCTTGTTCTGGCGTGACCACGTCCATGATCACCCCGCCTTTGAGCATTTGCGCCAAGCCCTTCTTAAGGGCAAAAGTTCCTGTTTCGCCGTGCGATCCGTCGCCAGCGCCGTTCGCGCCGTTCTGGTAGCCGTTGTTCTCTGCCATTGGAGTGTTCCTCAATTAATGACCGTGTGTGATGATGTTAGGGTATTTTAGTCAATTCCCCCCCTGTATGTCCATGTGAGTCCAATGGGGGAGGGAATAAGAGAAGGGGGGGCGAAAGGTGGAAGAATGGTCGAGAGGGCGAAGTATTATCGTCCATGTCCGGCGGTCTTTGACCGCAGATGTCACGATGTGTTTCGCTGAAGAGTTGAGGCAGCGTTGATAGTATGAGTTTTCTACGACGAGTGATTATGGTTTCTTCGCGTGGGCGATGTAGTGAGTCGGCGCGTCATCGATGTAGACAGCCGTGAAGCCTGCATCCGTGAGCAGATGGCGCATTTCATCTACGGAGGGGACGTGATGGCGCGCGACTGCCCCGCCGATTGTGGAGTGGATAGTATTGACACGATTCCGCGAGAGATGATGCAGAATGAACAGCGATCCGCCGGACTGAAGGACGCGAGCGATTTCGCGAAGCGCGCGGGGCTGATCAGCAAAATGGGGAAAGCTGTTGTGACAAATGATGGTATCGAATATGTTGGAAAACGGTAGATTGTGAACGTCTGCTTGAATTAGCGGTGAAGATTTGGTTTGAACGCGCGCTTGAGCGAGCATGGCGTGGGCGAGATCGACATGGATGCGGCTGGCTGACGGGGTGAGATCGGCAAGGAAAGGAATAAACGCGCCTGTTCCCGTGCCAATTTCGAGCAGCGCACGGGCATTGGCGAAATCCGCCGCGTAGTTGTCGCGCAGATGGGCGGTAAATTGGCGCAGCACATCCGTGAGATGATCCGGCATACGCGCATCCCATGTCGGGGCAGCGGATTCAAAATAGCTGCGGGTGAGGTCGGTCATGGGGGTGATTGTCCATGTGTGGTTGTTTGAACGGCGGGATAATCCACGGCGGGGTCAAGACCCCGCCCTACAATACGATATTTGGCGATATTGTAATAGGGTGAGGGCAAGAGGAAGGCGGTGGAAGTGTGAACGGCGGAGTCAGGTCAAACGGCGGGGTCAAGGCGAAACCAGTATCGCACCCGCCCTACGGGGATGGGTGAGGAGAAATTCATGTGGAAAGCGTTACCGCAGCGAAAATCACCGCGCTGGAAAGGGTATGATTACACCCACAGCGGTGCGTATTTCGTCACCATTTGCGCGTACAAACGGCTGCACGTGTTCGGTGAAATCCACGATGGCGAGATGATTCACAATCGCGTGGGCGAAATTGTTATCGAGCAGTGGTTTTCGCTTGTCGATCATTATCAGGGAATCGATCTGGATGCGTTCATCGTGATGCCTAATCATGTGCATGGGATTGTGATTTTGCCCGACGCAGCGGATGAGTCGGCAGTTTCCTTGAGCGGGGTTGTTGGCACATACAAATCGGGTGTGACGCGGCGTGTGCGGGTCGCATTGGACGATGCCGAATTTCGCGTATGGCAAACGAGTTTCCACGATCACGTTATCCGAAACGAAGCATCGTTGAACCGCATACGGGAATATGTCGCCAACAATCCCGCGCGGTGGGCAGAGGATACGTTCTACGGGTGACCACCGCACGAACTGTAGGGCGGGGTCTTGACCCCGCCGTGTTTTTTGAACGGCAAAACAACAAAAATATTGAACAGATAGAAAATCTAATGGGTTCAGGCGGGGAAACAGCGGTGCGGGTGAAACGAGCGGCGGGGTCTTGACCCCGCACTACGGATTGCCGTTTTGTGCGACCCATGCGTTATGATATGCCTCATTGAAGAAATGTCCACCGGAAAGGCAGTTCGTTTATGACCGCGACGTTACCGACGTTGATTATCCTCGCGGGCGGCGCATCCTCGCGGATGTGGCCCCTGCGCGAAAAATTACTCCTACGTTTTGGCACAGAACCCCTCTTGATCAGCCAATTACGCCGCTTTCAGGCGCTTGGATTCACCGATGTGGTGGTGGTGGCGAACCCGGAAAGCGCGAACGAGATTACCGCGCTGGTGAGTCACATTCACCCGATGCGTGTGCAAGTGGTAGTGCAGCAGGAAGCGAAAGGCATGGGCGATGCGCTGCTGACCGCCGCCAACATGATCCCCCATGCCAGCGGCACGCCGATTTTTGTCACGCAGATTCACGATGTCGTGGACGATCAGTTGTATCTGGATTTGCTGAAGGCACACGCGGCTGATCCGTCGGTATCGTATGGAGCGGGCTATGAACAGGACGAGTATTTCCCCGGCGGCTATTTAATCGTAGACGGATCGGGGCGCATCAACGGGATTGTCGAGAAACCGGGCGCGGAAAATCGCCCAAGCAAGCTGGTCAACATCGTGGCGCATATCCACGCGGACGCGGCGCGGCTGTTCGGCGCGATCCGTATGGAATATGAGCGGGCGGACGTGACGACGGATGATCACTATGAGCGCGCGATGGATACGCTCATGAAAGACACCGTGTATCGTGTTGTGCCGTATACAGGCGCGTGGACGGCGCTCAAGTTCCCGTTCCATGTGCTGGATGTGATGAACTACTACCTGTCGAAAATTCAGGGACAAAACATCGCGGAAAGCGCGTTCATCTCGCCGCTGGCATCGATTCGCGGAGATGTGTACATCGGGGAACGGGTGAAAGTATTCCCCGGCGCGGCGATTGTCGGTCCGGCGTACATCGGCGCGGATACGATTGTCGGCAACAATTCGCTGGTGCGAAATTCGATGGTGTTAAGCCACTGCGAAGTCGGTTTCACGACGGAAATCGCGCGCAGTTATGTGGCGGATCATGTGTCGATGCACGCCTGCCGCGTGTTAGATTCGGTGTTCGCGTCGAACGTCAATTTCTCGGCGGGCTGCACGACGGCGAATCTTCGCATTGATCGCAGCGACGTGCCGACGATGATCAAGGGGCAGCGGATCAAGAGTGGGCGCGACAAACTCGGCGCGATCATCGGCGCGGGGGCGTTTTTGGGCGTGGATGTGATGACGATGCCCGGTGTGAAAATTGGCGAAGGCGCGCAGGTGGGACCCGGCACGCATGTACACCACGACGTGAAGGATCGGGCGCGCGTGTATGTGAAGCAGGAATTGATCGTGGTGGAGGAGTAAGCTCACCCCGCATGATGCGCGGCGCGATTGTCATATAGAGAGGTGGGCAGTGTCGTAACATCTATCACGGATGCCGCGTCGATCTATTTTCAGTGAATCACAAGAGGATTAGGTTTTATGCAGCTTGAAGGTGCAATCCCTCAACTTCCGTTTCGCGTGCTTGTGATCGTGGCGCATCCAGACGATATTGAGTTCGGTGTGGCGGGGAGCGTTGCCAACTGGACGGATGCGGGCGCGGAAGTGACGTACTGCATCATCACCGATGGCGGCGCGGGCAGCAACGAACCCGGTGCTGACCTCGCCGCGCTGGTCGAAACGCGCCGCCAAGAACAGATCGCCGCCGCTGAAATTGTCGGCGTGAAAGACGTGCGCTTTTTGGGCTATAAAGATGGTGTATTGCAGCCGACGCTGGAACTTCGCAAGGACTTGACGCGCTTAATCCGCGAAATACGCCCGCAGCGTGTCGTCATCATGGATCCGACGACGATATTGGTGCAGGGCGAAGGCTTCGACTACATCAACCACCCCGATCACCGCGCGGCGGGAGAAGCGGCGCTGTATGCGGTGTTTCCGTCGGCGGGGACGCGCCCAATCTTCATGGATTTGCTCGAAGCGGGCTATGAGCCGCACAACGTCGATGAGCTGTATATGACGATTGCGGGCAAGGCGAATCTCGCGGTGGATGTGACCGACCAGTTCGAGCGCAAGATCAAGTCGCTGCTGATGCACAAATCGCAGTTGGGCGAAGACGTGCGCCAGATGATCGAGATGTGGGACATGGAAACGGGAAAAGAAGTGGGTGTGAAGTATGCCGAGTCGTTCCGCGTGATGCGGTTTAACCAATCGCCCGCGCTGCCCGCCAACGCCGCTGATGGAAGCGAAAGCTCAGGGAGCATCGAAGCGGATGCGGCGCTCGAAAATCAGCCGACGCATGAACCGGTGAGTAGTTCGTAAGGGTAAACGAATCATGCAAGCCGCGATCCCGAATATTCACATCTCAACTGAATCGATTCAGCGCGGGTGCTTTATGCGGAATGACGATGTACTTCGGCTCGATGTACTCATCGCGGCGAAGCGCATTCTCAAGTTTACTGCGGGGTTTCAGCGCGCGTGATGCGGTTTAACCAATCCCAGCGTTGTCCGCGCATCAGCCGATTGCCTCAGCTCAATGTCGCTGAGGGGAACGCAAACTTTCCGAAGGATCGGTTTTTGTAGGGGCGGCTCGTGAGCCGCCCGCCGACCTATCACCCTCTCAGCCCCAATATCTAAGCGGGGAGAACAACCACGCATAGCGTGATTAACGAACCGACATTCGCTCGATGACGTGATTACGAAAAGCTTCCGCGTTCGCAATCGAACGGAATGTTTTGCGTGTTCCACCAGAACCCGCGAGCGATAGGTCTTTAAAGCCTAAGATTAAGCCGATGAGTGAGGTATTGGCGGAACAACTTTCAACGTGGTTAAGGTTTAGTTCAAAAGTACGTGGAATGATAAACCCGGTCTTCGCAACCACGCGCTTGGTCGTCACAGCATATTCAGACGTAAGGAAGACAGTCAACCCGACTACAAAGATAATCAGTCCCATGAAACTAGCACACATAACGGCGAATGCCGGTGCTGCGCTTGCTGATGAAGTGCTAGGAATCAGTAAGCCAAACAAGAATCCCATAAATGCCCCGTAAATAATTCCTCGAATGATCCCAATCACTAGCACTGCCCAATGATGTTTGGTCTTGAAAACAATCTGTTCACCTTTGATGAGATGACGCGCGATGTGACCATTGTCGTTAAGATAACGAACGGGCACTTCGTTGGAAATTGCAGTGCGGTGCGATGATTCAGGTATTGCCTTGAACGGATCATCAATTTCGTTTAAACGCTCCAACCATTTGTCAGCCGTTGGGTGATCAATTTGCTCCAATACCGTTCGAGCTTCGGAATAGCGTTTCTCTTGGAGTAGCTGTCTAGCGCGGGCAAGTTGAGTACTTGTATCGCTAGAAGCGGGCGCAATTTCATCCAATCGTGCAAGCCATTTTCTAGCAGTTTCACTTTCTGGCATATTCAATAGTAACGAGCGTGCCGCATCATATTTTTTCTCTTGGATGAGCTGTTTTGCGACTTCTAGGCGTGACGTTGACATATGTTTGACTTCCGGTGGCGTATTAGTGCAATACAACCATTATAGAACATATACAGTCGATCAATGATTAATTTTGCTATGATCACAGCGAAATGTGCGCTAGGAGCGTTGGTAGTGCGGGCGGCGGAGAAAAGAGTTTCTCGCGAACCGCCCCTACAAAACGAGTTGATACCTGAGCTGTCGATGTGATTTATGACAAGCGATAGCACAGCGCGGGGTTGTCCTCCCGCTCGACTTCTTCCAAGTTCGCCACTTCGATATAGCCATGCTCATACAGGTATTCGACGTGCGCGCCCGCTTCTTCGAGCGCCAGCAGCACATCGTAGCCGTGCTTGTCGGGATACAGGACCTTGGAAATCTCGCTGATGTTCAGCGGGTGATCGGCATGTTTCAGCGCGTCAATCACGCGGTCAAGTTTGCGCTGATGGCTGGCGCGGATTCCTTCGATGCGCCCGTACACATCCTCAATCGGTTCTTCATGCCCGCCGAGCGATACGCGCAGCCCGCCGATCTTCTCCACGACATGCAGCGCATCCAAATAGTGACTCAATCCGGTATAGCGGGTGATGCTCTCCGGCGATTGGTGCGGGGTGGTTTGCGCGAGAATGTGATCCGCCGCGATCAGCACATCCCCGACGACGATGCACACTTGACCGGGGCAGTGTCCCGGCGTATGCACAAACGTCATGCCGTCGAGTGTCATGCCGTCATTGAGCGTGAAATCGACTTGAATGGACCGGAATGCTTTCTTGGCGAAGCCGTACATCTCCATGAGCAGGGCGCGTTTTTCCGGCTGCACGCCCGCGCGCTCCAAATACACGCGCAAATCTTTGGTGGCAACCGTCACCCGTTCCTCATAGTTGATCAACACGCGGCGGTCAAGTTCGTGGATCGCTACTTTGGCGTGCGGGATGCGCTCATAGATCGATGCCAGCCCGCCAAAGTGATCGATATGCCCGTGCGTCACGATGATGCGCTGAATGTCGCTCAAGCCGATGGGTTCACCGAACTGCTCACGGAGCGAATCAATTCCGGCGATCAGGTGATCGGTGCTGTTCCCCACGCCCGATCCGGTATCGACAAGGGTGGGTACGCCCGCCCCGACCAGCACATAACAGTACGCGATGAAGCCGGGAAAGGCTTCAACCGGGATGCGGTACAAATGCACGCCTGTGTTTGAATCGAACCGTTCAATGTGGGGGAGCGCCGTCATGATGAACATCATCCTTAGTTGCAAAAACCACTCGAATTAAAGCACACTCCAGTTAAAAGAAAAGTACCTACTTGAACCGGGAGATTATCAAATGCTGACACCTCTCTTTCTCATCTTGTGGGCAGTTTTCTTATTCGGTGGCTTCATCTTCGGCAAGTTGTGCGATGATCGTTCGCGGCGAATGCCCGCGTGGACGCGCATGGCTTCATCGCTGATGCTGGTGTTTACGGCGTGGGAATTGTGGTGGGTGGTCAGCACCAACCAGAACGCGATCTACGGCGATGCGGCGCAAACATGGTTGATCATCGGCGTGAATGACACGTTCACGTTTTTGATCGCCGTCGGCATGACGCTCGGCTTTATCGGGGATTTGTTCATGGCGGGGTGGATCGGCGGCGAACCCAACCCGATGGGCGGCATTGGCGCATTCGGGTTGGGGCATATCGCGTATATCACGGGCATGATCCACTATGCCAATGGCTTCGGCTTGCACGGCGAAGCGCGTCTGTATATGTGGATTGTGTGCGCCCTCATCGGCGTGATCGGCTGGCTGATCGCGGTGTACATCGGTGCGAAACGCCAAAAAATTCACATAGGCAAACTCCACTACGCGGCGCTGATCTACGCGCTGCTGCTGTCTAGCACGTTGGGCGTGGCGGCGGGCTTGGCGCTGTTCCAGACGGGGTTCATCGTCGTGGCGGTGGGCGCGGCGCTGTTCTTGACCAGCGACTTGATCATCGCGGCGCGGCTGTTCAACAAAGCGCATTTCATGCTCATCGACGATGTGGTGTGGCTGACCTATGGACCCGCCCAAGCGATGATCGTCACCGGGGCGACGTTCGCGTTTTTGTTTCAGCGGCTTTAGTTTGCGCTTTGTGTCGGGAGCGCGGGCGCGGCTTCGGATGCGTCCGGCTGCGCGTGCGACGACTGCTCTAAGGTGTGTTTCGTTGCGGTGATGCGCTGGCGCAGTTTCATCGCGGGCTTCTCGACGAGCGTATACGTCAGCCAACCCACACTAATCACGCCGATGAATACCAGCAGGGCGAAAATCGCGGAATGAACGACGGATGTATTCATGTCAGCGGGGCGATAAATTTGGCTGACGACGTAGATCACCCAGACATGATGCGCGAACATCCCGTAAGTGATGCGCGCCAACCAATCCCACACGGGACCATCAAGTTTAATAAGCGGTTTGGGATTGGTCGCGGCATTGAGGATGAACGCGCCTAAAATCACCGACGCAAGCAGACGGTTCAAAAAATAGGCGATGATGTTGTTTTCCAGCGGGCGACCATCCACGAAAATGATCGTGAGGATGGTCAGCACCGTGATCAGGCGGTCATGGCGATAAATCCACGCGACAGCCGCATGTTTTTGCGTATACCAGTACGCCGCCAGCGAACCGATGATCAGGCTTTCCCAACGGTACATGAGCAAAAAATTGTACAGCGGCGTATCGGGCGGTTGTGCTGCTCCAATCAACACTGTGATCACGCGCAGAATGAACAGGACGGTGAGCAGCACAGGGAGTCGCTTAGCGATGCGGATCATGAGCGGGAGCAGCAGGAAGAAATGTTCTTCGACACTCACCGACCACAGATGATTGATGGGCGAAAATGGGAAAAACGCGCGGACGACGTTCGCAAGCTGAAGCCCGATCAGGATCAGCGATGCGCCGGTGACCGTGAAGGGGAACAAAATCGCGCTGATGATGGCGGCGAGATACAACTGCGGCAGGATTCGCAGCAGGCGACCTATCACATAGCGTTTGTAATCGAAGGGCACGTTCGATTCTTGGCGCGTGCGTTCGGCTTTCATCAGCATGATGGTGACGAGAAAGCCACTTAAGATATAAAAGGCGGATACACCATTGCCGAAAACGAGATGGCTGGCGAATTCCCAGCGCAGAATTGGGGAGCCGTAGTATTCGGCAAACACGGGGATATGCACGATCACGATGGTGCAGGCGGCTAAAAACCGGATCGCGTTGAGTGTGGGGAAATGGGCTTTTTGTTCTGCCATGTTTTTCTTCAATCGCATAAAGATGCAACGATGCGGTATCGCATCGTGTCAATAATCATGAGCCATATTCGTTCACAAGAGCGGCAATTCCCTCTCTCGTTAGGATGCGGCGTTTTCAGTCTACTGTGAACAGGGGAATGGATTTACAATGACTCCATTCCAACACATGCAGTAAAGGATTTCTAGGGCATGAAAATCATCGTCGTCGGCACTGGATTTGTGGGGTTAACTCACGCTGCCACAACATCGGAGTACGGACACGAAGTTTACGCTTATGACATTGACGCGAAACGGATCGCCGCCTACAACACGGCGAACGCGGCGCAAATCGAGCGTTATGTCAACGAACCGGGTTTGGCGCAAATCATCGCCGAAAATATCAACCGCTACCTGTTTTTCACCACCGATGTCGCATCGATCATCGAAGGCACGGACGCGATCTTCTTCTGCACGGCAACGCCGCCGAACCACAACGGCAGCACGGACTTATCCTACTATACCAACGCCGCCAATACGATTGCGGAACTGCTGGCGAAGCGCAAGGATCAGCGGCGCGTGGTGCTGGTGAACAAAAGCACCGTCCCCGTTGGCACGGCGCGGTATCTTGAAGGGATTTTGCGCGAACACGATGTCCCCAATGTGGGGGTCGCCAGCAATCCCGAATTTTTACCGGAAGGTGACGCGGTTGAAAAGAGCCGCAAGCCGGATCGTGTCGTCGTGGGTGCGGATCACGAAAATGACTTCCGTATTTTGCGGCGCATCTATTCGCAGTTCGTCAACCATGTTCGCATTCGCTATATCGAAACCACGCCAGAAACCGCCGAGTCGATCAAGTATGTGGCGAATACGCTGCTGCTGACGTATATCTCGTTCTGGAACGGCGTAGGCGCGCGCTTAGGCGAAACCTTCCCGAATGTGCGGATGGAAGACCTCAAGCGCGGCGTTACGTCGGATGCGCGCATCAGCACATGGGGATCGTATGTCTCGAACGGCGCGGGCGGATCGTGCTTTGGCAAGGATATTCAATCGCTCATTTACCAACTGCAAAGCGCCGGGCAGCCCGCGGATTTGCTGCAATCGGTGTATGAGATCAACGAATATCAAAAGACGTACCTGATTGACCGCGCCATCCGCGAAGCGGGGGTGAACTTCAATCAAAAGACCGTCGCGCTGTTGGGTTTGGCGTTTAAGCAGCGCACCAACGACATGCGCGATTCGTCGTCGCTGAAAGTCGTGGAGGCGTTACTCGCGCGCGGCGTGAAAGAAATCCGCGCGTATGATCCGCTGGCGCTGCACGAAGCGAAACGTTTCTTTGACCCCGAAAAGAATCACCTCTTCGAGAAGATCACGTACCATGAGACGGCGAAAGCAGCGCTCGAAGGTTCGGAGATGCTGTTCATCAGCACGGACTGGGAAGAATTTCGCGGATTATCCGGCACGATTGAGAAGGTTGTGCCGCCGCCGTACTTGATCATGGATGGTCGCCGCATGATCCCCGATTACGACGAATTGGTCGAGCGCGGGTATCACTATCTCGCGGTGGGATCGCGCTACTTGGCGGGGAAGTCCACGAACGGGAAACATTAAGCCAGCGAGATTATCCCGGCAGTTTCGCGGTGATATGATGTGTGGAAGGCACGGTAGAAATACCGTGTCTTTTTTATTTGTGGTGCAATTGCCCCGGTTTGCTTCGCTTGAAATACGCAAAAGTCCCTGTTTGCGTGTTGAATGTTTCAAGCTGCGTCCATACCGTCTGAAGTTCACGGTACGCAGAGGCGACCTTATCGCCGCGCACATAGATTTCTTCCCCGTCGCGGCTGTAGTAAAGGACATACTTACCATCTTCGCCATCATGGTAGAGTGCGTAGGCGGTGTTTGGCTGCATCTTGTGATATTCACCGGGATACACGGGCATCTAAACATCCTTATCTATAAGACGCGATTGAAGCACATTTCAGAATATGGTTCGAAGATGGATTAATCGACGGACTGGTGTTCTGGCGCAAAGGGATTTCGTTCAACGAAGGAAACCAACTCCTGTTATCCTTTCCCCAATTTCTCCCGCTTGAAGAACACATACATCCCTTCCGGTGTGCCGGAAGCCTCCACTCGTTCCCATGTGTTTTGCAGATTGTTATACGCCTTTTTCGCCGCTTCGCCCTGCACGGTGCGTTCTTGGGCATCGCGGCTGTAGTAGGTGACGGTTTTGCCGTTCTCGCCATCGTAGTACATCGCGTATTCCATGTTCGGCTTCATCTTGTGATATTCGCCGGGATGCACGGGCATCTAAATGTCCTTTCACAGGGAGGCAATCTCCCCATATTTTATACAGGTTTTCTTTGTTCGCGCGCCCTATCCCTTTTTCCAATACTTCTCACATTAAAAATTGTTAGAATGAATACCGTTCGAGATTCATCGCCATTTTTGAGGAGCAATTGTGTGAGTACCGTAACCCGTCATGTATTGGATAACGGGATGGTCATCCTGTTGAAAGAAGTGCATAACGCGCCGCTGGTCAGTTGGTGGGTGCTGTACCGCGTGGGAAGCCGCAACGAGCCAACCGGAAAAACGGGCGTGTCGCATTGGGTGGAACACATGATGTTCAAGGGCACGGATGCATTCCCGCCGGGATCGCTCGACAAGGCGATTGACCGCATGGGCGGATCGTGGAACGCGCAAACGTTTCTCGATTACACGGCGTACTATGAAACCCTGCCTTCAGAGCATGTCGATCTCGCGCTGCGTATCGAAGCGGACCGCATGGTGAACGCGAAATTCGATCCCGAAGAAGTGGACAGCGAACGCACCGTAATCATCAGCGAACGGCAGGGCGCGGAAAATTCACCGATGTTCTGGTTGGGCGAAGAACTGCAAGCGGCGGCATTCCGTGTGCATGGGTATCACCATGAGGTCATCGGGGACATGACCGACCTTGAAACCATGACGCGCGATGACCTGTTCGGTCACTATAAGCAGTATTACATGCCCAACAACGCGATTGGCGTAGCCGTAGGATCGTTCAACAGCGCGGAGATGCTTGAGAAGATCAACGCGGTATACGGCAAGCTGCCCGCTGGCGAACCGATCAAGGCGTTTGTGCGTCCCGAACCGCCGCAGATGGGCGAACGGCGCGTCTCGCTGGAACGCCCAAGCGGATCGGCATTCATCCAGTTGGGGTATCACGCGCCGAGCGCGAAAGACCCGGACTGGTTCACGATGGAGTTGATCAACAGCCTGCTGTGTGGACCGGACGGGATGGGGGGCGGCGGAATCGACAACAAGACCAGCCGCTTGTACAAGGCGCTGGTGAATACCGAACTCGCCGCGTCGGTGGATGGCAGCATGATCGCAACGGTTGACCCGTTCCTGTATTTGATCTCGCTGACAGTGCGCGACGGGGTTGATCCGCAAACGGTGCTGACGGCGCTGGATGCCGAGATTGACCGTTTGCGCGCGGGCGATGTGACGGAAGCGGAACTCAACCGCGCGAAGAAACAGGCACGCGCGCTGTTCGCGTACAGCACCGAGCGCGTAACGACTCAAGCGTTCTGGCTGGCGTTCGCGGAAAGTTTCGACAGCTACGAATGGTTTGAAAACTATGTGTCGCGGTTGGAAGCGGTCACGCTGGAACAGGTGAAAGCAGCGGCGGCAAAGTATCTACGCCCACAGAACCGCACCGTAGGCGTGTTGATCCCGTCGAATGGGGATGGCGGCGATATGGGCTACGATCACGAAGATACCGAACTGGAAGGCGAAGAATAGATGACCCTGTTGACGACAAAACAATCGCTGCCGGGATCGCACAATATCACCCGCGTGGAACTGGAGAATGGGATCGTTGTGCTGGTGTACGAAAATTACGCCGCGCAGTCGGTGGTGCTGACTGGATCGCTGCGGGCGGGCAGCCAGTTTGAATCGCCGGAACAAAACGGTCTGGCAAGCCTCACCGCGTCGATGCTGCTGCGTGGGACGGAACACTATGACTTCGACGCGATCAACGAGGCGTTGGAAAGTGTGGGCGCTGATCTGGATGTGGGCGGGGCGATCCATCGGACGAATTTCAGCGGCAAGGCGCTGGCGGAAGATTTGCCCTTGCTGATTGATCTGCTGGCAGAGGCGTTACGCCGCCCCACATTCCCGGCGGATCATGTGGATCGGCTGCGCGGCGAAATCATGACGTTTTTGCAGATTCGCCAGCAGGATACACGCTATCGCGCGGGGCGTGCTTTCTACGAGACACTGTATCCCGACACGCATCCGTATCACTACAGCACACGCGGCACGCTGACCACACTGCCGACGCTCACAGTGGATGATCTGCGGGCTTTCCAGCAAAAGTATTACGGTCCTCATGGGATGCAGATCGTCATTTCCGGCGCGATCAAGGCGGCGGATGCGGTTGAGATTGTGCGGGCGCGTTTTGAGGACTGGCGCAATGATGATCAGCCGGAACTGCCCCCCGTGCCAGCCGTTGATCTGCCGCCGCGCACGCGCCGCGTTGATGTGGCGCTGGCGGGCAAAACACAGTCGGATATTGTGCTGGGCGTGCTGGGTCCGTCGCGCTTTTCGCCAGATTTCCAAGCCGCGCAGTTGGTCAACAGCGTGTTGGGGCAGTTCGGCATGATGGGGCGCATTGGCGCGACGGTGCGCGAGAAGCTCGGCTTGGCGTATTACGCCTACAGTTCGGTGGATGGCGGTTATGCGCCGAGTCCGTGGTCGGTATCAGCGGGGGTGAATCCGGCGAATGTTGATCTGGCGGTGGCGCGGATTAGCGATGAACTCAAGCGGTTGATCGATGAGCCTGTCAGCGAGTCCGACTTGAGCGATAACCAATCGTATTTTACGGGGCGGCTGCCACTTCAACTGGAGAGCAACGAAGGCATCGCGGGGGCGATTTTGAACATGGAGATTTACCAGCTTGGGCTGGACTATCTCGTCAACTACAAAGATACGATCATGCGGCTGACGAGCGCCGATCTGCTGGCGGCGGCGCGGAAATATCTGCACCCGGATCGGCTGGTGATCGCGGTGGCGGGACCAGCGGGGAATTAGGAATTCGTTGTTTTGGCGATGGACGCGCCGGACGAAACTCGTTTCGTCCGCGTCCCTACATTCTCTCCAAATTCTTTCCTAATGTCTCGCACATCCCCGATACAATAAGCCGCATCGAATGGTTAGGATAGGGCAATTGCATGAAACGGATGTTTTGGACATTCCTTGCGGTGGCAGTCACGATCACCGTGATTTCTTCTAGCGCATTCGCGCAGGATGATGTGATTACAGCACGAAGCGCGCCGCCTGATCCGGCTGCGGTGCAGTTGACGGAAGTGGCAAACGGATTTGTGCGTCCGCTGCTGCTCACGCACGCGGGAGATGGATCGAACCGTCTGTTTGTCGTTGAGCAGGGCGGGCGCGTGTGGATCATTCAAGATGGCGAACGCTTGGAAACGCCGTTTATCGACTTGTCGTCGATTGTGAGTCCGGCGGCGAACGGCACAGGATACACCGAACGCGGGCTGCTTGGCTTGGCGTTTCACCCCAATTTTGAGGAAAACGGCTGGTTCTTCGTCAACTTCACGAACGAGCAGGGGACGACGCATGTCGAACGGTTCACCGTTTCAGAAAGCGACCCCAACCGCGCGGATTTAGGATCATCGGAATTGATTTTGTGGCAGGAACAGCCGTACCCGAATCACAACGGCGGGCATATGGCATTTGGGCAGGATGGCTATTTGTACATCGCGTTCGGGGACGGCGGTTCGGCGGGCGATCCGCTGGGCGCGGGGCAGGATTTATCGACATGGTTGGGGAAGATTCTTCGCATTGATGTGAGCGATGCGGTGTACGCCGTGCCGCAAGATAACCCGTTTGTGGGGCGGAATGGCGCGCTGCCGGAAATCTGGGCGTATGGGCTGCGTAATCCGTGGCGGTTCAGCTTTGACCGCGCGACAGGCGACCTGTATATAGGCGATGTTGGGCAAAACCAGTGGGAAGAAATCAATTTCCAATCCAGTGAAAGTGACGGTGGCGAAAATTACGGCTGGAATATCTATGAGGGGATGCACCCGTACAGCGGCGGCGCTGCCCCGATGAACATGGTGTATCCTGTCGCGGAATATGACCACTCACAAGGGATTTCGGTGTCGGCGGGGTATGTGTATCGCGGGCAAAACGTGCCAAGTTTGGCGGGTGTGTTCTTCTTCGGGGATTTTGGCACCGGGCGCATTTGGTCGCTGTGGCGGGATGAATCGCTGAATTGGCGTTCACAGGTATTCATGAACAACACCGGCATCACGATCAGTTCGTTTGGCGAAGATGAAGCAGGCGAACTGTATGTCGTCGATTACGCGGGGCGGATTTTGCGTTTTGACCCGGCGCAATAGCCCCGCCCATTTGATCTAGACGCGCAGCCGCGAGTGGAAAATGCCATAACCGAACGCGGCTCAAAAGAGCGTCACGTAAACGCCTCAAGAACAGTAGTCCCGTAATGGAGCGAAAATTTAACCAGCATTGCAACACATGCTCTGTGCGGGACTTTTCTCATTTTTCAAGACCGAACAAATTGATTAAACCCGCTGTCAGCTTCCCCGTTTCAAAGACGGGATTTTTCGCTTAACCCAGCGCATAGATTTTGTCGCTGGGCTTAGCGTATCATTCCGCTTAAGCAGCCCCAAAATCACAGATGAGTCTTGTGGACGGCGATGTGTCTGCGGCTCGACAAGATTGGAGACCAAACCCATGTTTCGATTCGATGAGAGCGATTCGCGTTATTTGATCGCGTATGAAGTGGAACACGAACACAGTATCGCGCCGTATGTGGAGCTGACCCGCCGCTGGATTGCCCGTTTTGAGCGCGGCGACATTTTTGGGGTGGTGCTGGTGAACGCGGATCACAAACATGACGAAGATGGAGGGCATGAACACCGGGAAGATCATGAACGCGATGTGGCGTTTGAGGAAGCCTTCACTCAACTGCTGAATGATTTCCGCCGCGACCATAAAGCAAATGCGGAAATGTCCACAGTTGGATTTGTGCGAATTTTCCCTTCAGGATGGATCAACCAAGAGATCGCCAAGAATCCGGCATTCATGGATGAAATCCGCACCAACCAAGACCTGACCTCACGGTATATGTTTGGGGTGGCGGGGTATGTGTGTTTGACAGTGGACGAGGCGCGCGCGTGGATCGACAGCCAGATTGCCAAGTTTGTGCCGCCTACTCGTGTACCCACACAAGAAATGTCGGTGACAGCGCTGTCATCAGGCAGCCGCGTGGGGTTGTTCTACGGCAGCACGACTGGTATGACCGAAATCGCAGCGCACGAAATCGCACAGGTTTGGGTGAATCACGGGATGGAGCCGATTCGAGCGACCAACATTGGGAATGTCAAAGACCTGTCGCATCTGCTGGAGTACGACTATTTGATCCTTGGCATTCCGACTTGGAATGTGGGAAAGCTGCAAGATGATTGGGAGATCGCTTTCGCGCAGTTGGACAGGTTCGACTTTACCGGCAAGCAGATCGCTTTGTTCGGTTTGGGCGATCAGTACGGATACCCGAATAACTATCTGGATGCAGTAGGAATTCTTGGCAAGAAGTTGATCGAACGCGGCGCGAGATTGGCAGGTTATTGGAACGATAACCATTACGAATTTACCGAGTCTGCTGCGTTTGCGGATGGCAAATTTATGGGTTTGGCGCTCGATGAAATACATCAAGCAGAACACACTGACCGCCGTATCAACCAATGGGTCGCGCAAATCATCAGCGAATTCGCGCTTCAAGAGGAGCGCGCCTAACGATTTTCACACTCAACGAAGGAGCTTGATACACATGAAGTACCGTTTTTTGACTTTGCTGGCTGCCGTTATTTTCGCATTGGTGAGCAGCAGTGTGCCGCTCGCAGCACAGGAAAACGTCGAATGCGAGTCTGGCTTTCGCTTGATTGAACACGCTTATGGCGAACTGTGTGTGCCGGAAAGCCCAGCGAATGTCATCGCGCTTGATTTAACCGTGTTTGAATTGATGCTGGTCGCGGGAGTAACGCCCGCCGCCAAGTCTGAAATTGCGATTCAGTCGTTTTACCAGCAGGCTCACCCGGAATTAATGGAAGCAATCGAGGCACTTACCGAAGATGTGCCGGACTTTGGGTTTCCGCCGAATTTCGAGGTGATTGCAGCATCGCAGCCTGATCTTATCATTGGGGCAGATGACTTCATCACGGAAGACCTTTACGCGGCGCTGTCGCAGTTAGCCCCGACAGCAGTATTGAGTGTTGAACCGGGGGATTGGCAGGAGCGCATGATCCAAGCTGGGGAAGCGCTGAATATCGCGGATGAGGTCGAACGCCTGCTGGGGGATTACGCCGCGCGTGAGGCAGAATTCGCGGAACTTGTCCCCGATGCCGCCGACATTGAGCTTTCGCTTGTGAGAACGTTTCCCGGTCAAGTTGGGGTGATGCTCACAGGTTCGATTGCGGATCGAGTCGCCGTCGATGCTGGTTTGTCGCGCCCCGAAGCACAACGCTACGATCTCGACTACGTGCTAGGCGAACTGAGTGGGCGGGCGGAGCTGATGCTGTCTGACGAGACACTCAATATCGCGGAGGGTGACGTTGTGTTCGTGTTTGGAGACCCGGAAGAATTATTCGCTGACCCCTTGTGGAACGCGCTTGACGCGATGCAGCGGGGAGATGTTCACGAAGTTGGCTACTATTGGTATGTTGATGGGTTGATTTCCGCGCATGATATGCTGGATGACCTGTTCACGTATATCGCGGAGGCGGACTCAACGATTGCAAATCCGTTTGAGAATGGACTGACAGCGCGGGAATAAGAAATGTGGAACTACGCCTGCGGGAGCGTGACATGGCGATTGAATAGTGTGGAAGGGCTTGACCCCTCCCTTGGATATGAATTACGGCTGCGGGAGCGTGACGCGCACATCAAGGCGATACAAACCGGACTCATCGACGGTGGTTTGCACGCTCATTTGATTTAACGGGATTCCGCCTGCCACGCCGCGCGCGACCTGCGGAAAAAAGGCATTAAAGAATCCGTTGAAATCGAGATAGAGATCGGGCGTGCGCTCGGATGTGAGCAGTGACTGCCAGCGATCCTGCGCGATGAGGCGGTTATCACCCGCGCGGGCTTGCAGCGCCAGCGCCGCCGATTCGCCTGTGCCGATTACGAGCGCGCCATCAACCGCGCCAATACGCAGCACGGCTTCGCCTGTATCCGGCTCGCGCAGCACGAAGAAATTTTGGGCGTTGATCATCTCGGATTCGAGTGCGCTTTCCCCTAAGTAGAGTTCAAGCGCATCGGTCACACCAGCCAGCGCGGTTTGGGTGTCTGCCACCTGCGCGATGAGCAGCATATCATAGCGGGTGTTTAGCAGCGGGAGCGGATTGTTGGGGCGAGGCATGAGCGCGAATGCATAACTGCCATTGAGTTGATCCAGCACACCTGCCGCAATATCCACGCCGCCGATGTCCCGCGCTGCTGTGAAAAAACTGTCAATCGCGGCGCTTGCGGCATCAGCATCGGGCGTGGGGATTTCACCGCTTTGCGCCGCCGCTGACACTGAAAACGGAAAGGCGTTGAGCGCCACACCAGCGAAGTTATAAAGGGGAAGCCCAGCGACGACATCGCGCGCGGCGGCATGGGCGTTTGATCCGCTTTGAACGATGAAGGCGCTGCGCGGAATGAGGTTGAGGATAGAGGTATCAAACGCGGCGGGTACAGCGGGTGTGGAGGGCGTATCGGCAAGGCGGACGGCGACATGCGCTTGCACGCCAATCGCGGCTTGCCCGCGAAATTCGGCATGAAGGCGCGCGCCCGCAGCCTCGATTTCACCATTCAGCAGGGCGGTTTCGACGGTGGCGGAGTCGCGCTGATGAGCAAGTGCGCCCGCGAACGCGCTCAAAACCGACTGGGCTTCGCCGCTGTCGCTGGTGGAAAGCAGGACGCGCACGGCGTTCGATGCCGCTTCGCCGCGCACAAAAGCGAATGCCGTTCCCGGTTGACTGTCCCCCGCGAATGTTCCGGCACTGAGGCTGTCCGCCGCTAACGCCGCATCGATCTGCTGGTAGGCGGCACTGGCGGTGATCGATTCGCCTTCGCCGTCGATCACGTCAATGGTGGCGCGTAAAATCTCATCGCTGCCAATCAGTACCGCGGAGGGCGTGAAGGCGATAGCAGTTTGATCGCCCACGTAGATCGTAACGCCGCGATAGCTGACGGTTTCGAGAATGTCTTGTCCTTCGATAACGCGCTGCATCGCCGCTGCCGCGTTGAAGGTATCGCGGGTGGGGAAGATGAGTAGGGTTTCTTCACTGATGGGCGAGTAATCGTCGCTTAATTCACGGTAGGCGATAACGATACTGCCGCTTAACCACGGCGCAATATCGGTTGAAAATGCCGCTTGTTCAAGGTCAAAGCTGGCAAGGGGAAAAAAGGTGTCAAAGGTGACAGTATCGGTGAAGGTGACGCGGCTTGGCTGAAGGAATGAGGCAGTGAACAGCATGAGATTGAGGCTGTTCAAAGCATCGGATTGGACACTGGCATCAATACGGACGAATCCGGCAAAGTTGGCGGGAATCCAGCCAGTAGGATCGTCCGCAGCGCCGAAGTTTGGCGGGGTAAGCTGAGCATGAACAGGCAAGATGGCGCTGAACATGATCAGAAGAAGCACAATGATAGAAAAAACACGTTTCATAGCGTCCGCTTTCGATCATCGATTTGGTGATGATTGATGAGAAATTTACCGTTGGAAAGCCCGTCCGGTTCGATTGCGGATAATGATATGCGAAAACGGTGAGGAATGGGTGAGGAATAAAGATAGACCTCTCCCCCAGCCCCTCCCCGAATTCGGGGAGGGGAGAAAAGCGTGTGTTTGCCTCTCAGCGAGGCAAGAAATGCTCTGGTGTGAACGACTACACACCTACGTCGCGGCGGGTGAAACCGAACAAGCCAATCGCGGCGAAGATGACCGACACGACAACAACCACAATTAAGCCGCCATACTGCCCCGTGCCCGTGAAGATCGAGTACGAGTCGAGGTGGGCGAAGTACGAAAGCGGCTTGAGCGTACTCAAAACTGTCTCCGATGCGGCAGCGCCAATGGTGTTCAAGAAGTAACTGCCCAAGATGAAACTTGCCACCAGCGCGATGGCTAGGGTGCGCTTCCGCATGATGCCCGTTAAGAGTACGGTGAACCCCAATACGATCCACAGCAAGGGAATCATCGCGAGATGCGCGATCAAGAGTTCGCCGCCATCCACGCCCGCGCTGACTTCGGGAACCATTGCCAACCCGATGACCACCCACAGCCACATTATGAGGATTACGCCCACCGATAACAACGCATAGGCGACGGTTTTTTCCACTACGATTTGGACGCGCGTGACGGGGTGGCTCAATAGCACATCCATGATGCCGCGTTCTTCCTCATTGGAGATGACGTTCAGCCCCACCGTCACGGCGTACATCGCCAGAATAAGTGGGAAGAACGAGAACAATTGAAGCGCGAGATAGCCTTCGGGAGTTGCCATAAATTCGAGGTCGCCCGCGCCGAACATTTGCAGCATGAACGGCGGCATACTTTCCATGAGTTCCGCTACCTGACGGATGGAATCGACATCGGGAAGCGCCACGACGTTGATCCACGCGATGAAGCCAATGCCGATGCCCCACCAGAGCATGTATCGCCAATTGCGGCGCAGGGTTTCGAGAAAGATAACGCCACTCATTTGACCAGCTCCTTTTCTGCCGCCGCGTTCACGTTTCCGCGTCCATTTTTGCCATTGGCGGCGGGTGTTTCGCCGTAGTAGGTGAGGAAGATTTCTTCCAATGTCGGTTCTTGCACGCGCATATCCTGCACGTAGTACGGTGCAAGCGCCCGCAGCAGCGGATCAAAATCGCCGCGCATACGAAGCTGAACCGTCGCGCCATCGACTGAAATTTCACTCGCGCCCGTGACATTTGCGAACGCATCCGACGGTGCGGCTTCACGTAAGCGGATCGTCACCCAGCGGAAATCGGCATGGGTGAGCTGATCGACACGCTCGACAGCTTGAAGCTGACCATGACGCAGAATTGCCACGCGGTCACAAATCGCCTGCACTTCGCTCAAGACGTGTGATGAGATGAAGATTGTGCGCCCTTCGGCTTTCGCTTCCAGCATCAACTGGTTGAAGGTCTGCTGCATGAGCGGATCCAGCCCGCTTGACGGTTCGTCAAGGATGAGCAGTTCCGGTTTGCCCATGAGCGCGATGATCAAGCCCAGTTTGCGCTTGTTGCCCGTGGAATAGCTCTTGACCTTCTTGGTGAGATCGAACTGCAAGCGTTCGGCAAGTTGGTTGACATAGTTCATGTCTGCGCCACCGCGAGTCGCGCCTAAATAGTGGATGATCTGGCGCGCGGTCAAGTTTTCCCACAGGTTGAGTTCGGCGGGAAGGTAGCCGATCTTCTGCCGAATCGCTTGGCTGTCCGCGACTGCGTCCATGCCAAACAACTTGGCGCTGCCGCTCGTCGGGCGGATCAAGTCGAGCAGCAGACGGATCGTTGTCGTCTTGCCCGCGCCGTTGGGACCCAAATAGCCGAAGATTTCGCCGCGCTGCACCGAAAGCGTGAGCTTGTCGAGCGCGAGGATGTTCTTTGAGCGCCGCGATCCTTTGTAGAGCTTGGTCAGCCCGTCGGTTTGAATAACTGTATGTTGATTCAGGGTCATTTCGTCTCCCCCTTTTTGTTTTGCTGGCGAACTGCCTCTCGCCATTGGCGAAGCGCCTCACGCCCGCGTTCAAGCAGCAGCATGAGCGTTTCGTTCCCCAACTTCTGATCGGTCTTTTCGTCCTGCTCTGGCGCTAAACTGCGATGGAGCATGTCCGCCAGCGTGTCTCCGATTGCGTCGAGTGGTGGGGTTTGATCGCCCAGCACATCGTCATCCATGTACAGAAACCCATACCGTATTGCGATGAGCAAGAACGCTGCCGCACGCGGGTCTAAATCCTTGCGAAACAGCCCCGCTTCTTGAAAGCCGCGGACGAACTCGACACCGAACATGCCCGTCTGGTTATAGATAGGCAGTGACTTGACGCGCCGCATAAAGTCACCGAAGATGCGGCGGTCATTCGTATATAACGCGCGCAGCAGTTTGTTTTCTGCCAAGCCTTGCAGCGAATGCCGGTAGAGGCTGAATACGGTCACACCAGCAGGGTCTTTACCCAAGCGGGCGATCACGTCGTCCAGCAGCACTTCGAATTCGCGCAAGATGAGCGTTTCGACGAGTTCTTCCTTGCTTTTAAAGTGCAGATAGATCGCACCCTTGGAGACATGCGCTGCGCGGGCGATGTCGTCCACCGTCGTTTTGTCGTAGCCGTAATGCACGATCAATTCGGCGGCGGCGTTGAGGATGCGCTCCTCACGTTCCGGGTTCTGGCTCGCGCCAGTACCAGCCATTGGTTGGTTGGGTTCTGTCATGAGTCTCCTATGTGACTGTATGACCAAATTGGCGCACCCAGTCACCAAGTTACGCCTTTTTGCCGTCTCTGTGCCCCCCACATGTTAGGGGGTACGATTAAAAACACGGCGTATTTACATTTTTCGTTTTTGAGCGTTTTGAAACTGTGTCGTACTGTTCACACAGGATTATGCGATAATTACGAGAAGATGGCGATTGTAGAGGCGAAACGGGATGAGCCAAAACCGAATGGAACAATTCACACAGCGGGCGCGACGTGTGCTTTCGCTGGCACAAAGCGAAGCTGAGAAGATGAACACGAAGCGGATCAATCCCGGTCATGTGCTGCTGGCGATGCTGCTTGAGCCGAAAACCGTCGCGCATGTGGTGCTGACACGGCACAATCTCGACTATACGAGCACGTATAACTTGATTTCGCCCGTGCTGCTGCGGCAGTCGCAGAGCGAACAGGTGGAACTTTCAGGCGAAAGCAAGCGGCTGCTGGAACGGGCGGTTGATGCATCACGGCGGCGCGGTCACAGATATATAGGGACGGAACATCTGCTGTTAGGGATGGTCGAGCGTCCCGCCGAAGAAATCGACATGGTGCTGCGGGCGGCAAACTTGCGGAAACAAGCGATCCAAAAGACGGTGGATGACGTACTGCGCGAATCGCCCACTTTTGATCAGCAGGTGTCAACGGATCGTTCGGTGGTATTCACGGTGCAGTTGAAGCACGCGCAAGCGCGTGAGGATGCCGCTTACGAGCCAATGATCGCCAAAATTCCGTATGACGTGCTGATCGAACGGCTGCACAACCCATCAAGCGACGGGGTGATTGTGTTGATCGACAATGACGACTGCAAAATCGACATGAAGTTTGAGAAGTAGAGGGAAAACGGCGGGGGCAGGCCCCCGCCCTACTTTTCTCTCGCGCTACTCCATCATCATCGCGGCGACTTCGCGCCCCATGCGGACGGCGTAATTTGTGCCGCGATCATACGGGTAGACATGGCTCATACTCGCCCAGAACAGCCCGTTGATCGGCGTTTTGATGGGCGGGAGTTTTTCGCTGTGATTGACATACGGCACAGGTTGAGCATAGGGCGCGCGGAATACCCACGATTTGCGAATCCAATCCGGCTTAAAGTTCGGATTGAACTGGGGCAGCACCGCCGCGAAGCGATCCGCGAGTTCTTGGTCGCTCAACTTGAAATACTCGTGATCGGCGGGGACGTAATCACCGCAGTAGAGGATACGTTCGCCGTTGTAATGGGCGCGATCCATCCAATTGGTGTGTTCAACGAGCGCGAGGAACGGAAAACGCGACTTCGCTTTATCGGCGCTGGTGGCGGGCAAATTGAGCCAGTATGTGCCGTCGGTGAGCAGTTGATCTTTGATGGCGAATACGACACAGACCGCGCCAATGCTGCGAAGCGCGGCGGCTTTTTCGCCAAGCGGGGTGTTTCGCAGAGCGGGCGCGAGCTTGAGCAGCAAACCGGGTGATGTCGTAGACAGCACGCGATCAAAGACGAGCGTTTCGCCGTTCACGCTGATGGTGGGCTTGCCGTCCTGTTCCCCGATGCCCTGCACGGGCGTGTTCAAGCGAATAGTCGCGCCTTTTTCGGTGAGGGCGGCGGCGACAGCATCCAACCACGCTTGAAACCCGCCTTTGAACGTCCCCAAGCGGAGCGTGCGATATTTGACGCGCGCCCACATCCACGCCATGTTGACCTTGGTGTATTCTTCGCCAAATTTGCCGATGAGCAGCGGACGGAAGAATTTCCCGTAGGCTTCTTCGCCCATGAAGCGCATGAACCATTCATGCGCGGCGATTTTTTCCAGCGGCTCCCATGAGGGCGTGAGTTTGATGTACGCCCCTGCCAGCGCGAATCGCAGCTTGGCGATGGGACTCAACGGGAGCAAAATCGCGGACGGCGAAATTTCCGAGCGCCAGATTTTTCCGTCGATCCAAAAGCTGGTTTTGGGCCGGGGGAACATCACATCGCCGGCGCGCCCGATCTCGTCCGTGAGCTTAAGGATGTCGCTGTCGGTTTGAAACCAATGATGATAGAACTTTTCCAGCGACCATTCCCACGTGTCGTCTTTGAAGCCACCCGCCAAACCGCCCACGCGATCTTCAGCTTCGTAGAGCGTGACTTCATGCCCCGCGCGAACCAAGTCCCATGCGGCAGCCATGCCTGTCGCGCCCGCGCCAATAATTCCGATTTTCATATGTGGTTCGTCCTATGTGAAGTTCAAGTGACAATGTGCTGTGGAGTTTCGGCGGCGGCACGCTGTTCGAGTTCGCGCGCCTTCGCGATTGCGCTCAAACCTAATCCCTGACGGAGCAGGAAGAAGAAACCGAGTACGGTCACAGGCAGCCAGATGACGAGATGGATCGTGATAGCGTACACCGTCGCGGTGGTTTCGGGGATGCCGACTGCAACCAGCACCAAGCGCGTGAACACTTCCCACACGCCGAACTGTCCGGGGGACGCGGGAATCAAGCCCGCAAGATTGACCACGCCGACGAGCAGCACTGCGATCCCGAAGCTCATGTTCATGTCGAAGGCAAGCGATACGATCCAATAGACGGTTGCGCCGAGCAGCCAGCTTGCATACGACGTGAGGATCGCGCCGAACAAGTCGGCGGGCGTGCGGAAGGCTTCCAATCCCGCGATGACTTCATCCGTGAGGTTGAGGAGAAGGTTACGCAGTTTTTCAGGGAGAATTTTCGTCATGGTCTCGGCAAGGCGGCGGGGAAGCGCCGGACGTGCCGCCATGACGAAAAATGCGATCAAGAGCAGTACGAACAGCGGCGCGGCGACATTGAGCATGGTGTTGATTTCCGGCGATACGATGTCACGCGCGGATACCGCCAGCGCCACAATGATAAAAGTGAGCATCACCAGCCCGTCGAACACGCGCTCGATGACGACCACGGTGGTCGCCCGCGCGATGGCTACGCCATGATTGCGCTGCAACAGGACAATGCGTAAGACTTCGCCCGCGCGGAATGGGTAGACATTGTTGCCCATGTAGCCGATGCTGACCAGTTCTGACAGCTTGCCAAGCGGGATGGCTTTGGTCGAGCGGAGCAGGTATCCCCAACGCGCGGCGATGACGACCAGCGAAGCGAAAAACCATACCGCGCCGATCACAATAGGGATGAGATTGACACCGTGCAGGGTTTCCAATACGAGTGTTGGATTGAGGTCGTTGAAGGCGATCCAGAGAAAGACCACACTGATGAGCAGCCCCGCCGCCACCAGCAGTCGTTGATTTCGCGTCATGCAATACTGTCCTCTACGTGGGAAAACTGCTGTGATTATAGCATTTGAGTCTTTGTACACAGGTTGAGGAATTTTGGCTTGGCGGTTGGTTTAATACGATCTCTAGCTTTTTTTGCGCCACTTAGGGGGTATCGTTACAATCAACTTATAGTGTGTCATATCAAGGACTGCTGCCGTGTCGACACCATCCAACCCTCAAGAACACCCCACCCCTGAACCGAAACCGGAATGGCTGAACGAGTTTGAAGAACTTGCCAACCAACAGCTTGAGGACGGTTCATCGTGCGAGCAGGTACATCCGATTATCGCCCAGTGGTATGAGAATTTGCTGCAAAGCGCGCCGCCAGATTCGCGCGATTCTGTGCTGCAAGCGATGTCGTGCTTGACGACAGAAATCATGGCGGATATTCCCGATGATGTTTTTACAATAATGCTCAAACACGTTGATGAGGACGAACTCGCGGGGTGGATTGAATACGTGCTGATGGTCGGGCGCGCGTTCGAGATCAGTCTGCGTAAGGGCGATCTGGACGATTTATAAATTGGGTGGACGATCCATGCGAAACGAGTTTCGCCAGCCGCCCCTATAAATGACATTTCTTTTCGTAGAGCGTGATCCGTGTTTTATGGCACAGAGGGGACAAGACCCCTCCCTTGCAGCTGTCATTTTTATCTCATTCCCACCATTTGAAACCATCGGGTAAATTGTTCATGCCAGGGGGCTGCGTAGTGTCGTCAGGGATGGGCGGGGGCAGACGACGCGCGTCGGCGGAAGCGCGATTGAAACCACCCAAAAAGGCTTCGTCGTTGATGGTTACGAGCGGCGGGGGATTGGGCGCACTCGCAAGGCGCGATCCACTGCGGCGGACGAGCGAGGCGATCAACGCGCCAAAACCCATCAGCAGCGCGCCCAATTGAACAAACCAGCCAATAAACGGCAGTCCCTCCAAAATCGCCAACACCAAAGAACCAAATACAACCATCAAAACAAGTTCGCGCCGCTGTGTCCAAAATTCGCGGGGGCGTGTTCCCGCGCTCAACGGATTCAAGCGGCTCATGCGCCAGCGCGTCATGATCACGCTGGAAGTGAGCGCCCCGCCGATGAAGGCGGCGACTGCGGCGCGCGAGAAGAACAACACAAAGAAATATGCCAGCGCGACGATGCCCGCGTTCGCGCCGCCAAGCAGCACCCCCGCGATTAGCGAAAGATCGGGGAGGTTCAACTGACCGATCAAGTAGAACAAGAGCGCGCTCACAGCGACGACGATGAGCAGCGCGGGAATGACGACAAGCGAAGAAGCCAAGCCTAATCCCAGACTGTGAAAGGGACGCGATGCCATGGTTTCGGCGCTGGCGATCAAGCGTTCGGGGAGCAGTAGGGTACATGCCATGCCGAGTATTGCCAGCACGATAAATTCACGGAGCGCGCGCGCGGCGGTTTCGAGAAACCACGTGGGAGATGACAAGTTCGGCGCAAGTTCGGGGATGGGGTCGATGCGCGTGATCGCTCTATCGCCGTTGATGAAGCCGCGCCCGTCTTGCAGATACCCCGCGAAGCGGACATGCTCGGTGACCAAACCGTTGATAAGCAAGCGCGGGGCAAGCGCGTAAATGCTGCCATTAACCGTGCCTGTGTGGGTAATTTCGACTTCGAGCGCGGCGGTGATCACGTTGCCGTTCACACTGCCTGCGATCACCAATTCACCACAGAGGACGACGAGATCACCGTTTACGACTTCATCGGTGTTGATGGCGCAGGCATCGCCTTGCAGGGCGTTTAGACCCCACAACACAGCGACAGAAACCAGCGCAACCGCGCCAATAATGACTATCAGCCTGAGCAGTACACTCACGACACACCCTTCATCTACCTGCCCGCCGTGACTAATGGGCTACATCCAGAAATGCGCGAAACAGCGTAAATAAAATCAAGCAAACGCGCATTGATCCGGTTACGGGCAAGCCTCACTCTCGACACTATACCCGCCGCGTTAGAATTCAGCAACCAAAAATTCATAAACCTTTTGGATGAATTCAACTAAACACGACATACAATGAAAGTCTAGAGGAACTGCGAAAGATGATTCCATGCAAGCGCCGATGTTTAGAAGCCGAGATATGACAAAACAGGGGAACAAAGGAAATAAATCTGCGCCTCTGGCGAACCATCATGAATCGCCGCTGCGGTTGGTGCTTCAGGTTGCCGATCCTGCTGGCGGGACGACGCGCGTCGTTTCTGCTCGGCTGAATAAAGCACGCTTGATCGCAGGGCGGGTGAGTACGGACAGCGATACCCCGCTGCCTGCGCCTGATTTAGATTTTTCGGCATTAAATGGACTCAACAACGGCGTTTCGCGCCAGCACGCCGCGTTTTTATACGAAGAAGGATCGCTGTCGGTTGAAGATTTGAGCAGCACGAACGGCACGCGCATCAACGGTTTTCAAATACAACCGGGACGCACGTACCGTTTGCGGAATGGCGATGAACTTGAATTTGGTCGGCTGCGTATGACGGTGAAGATTATTCGCACGCCGCACTAACAGACTGTTTGAAAATTGGTTTTTCTTCGCTCACAGCGGACACGCCGAACGAAACTTGTCTCGCACCGCGTCCCTGCTTAGCATTTAATCGTTGAACACTTCTAACATGCGCTCCCCGCGCATCGACAAGCGGTAAAAGACGTAGTTTCCGCTGCGGAAGGGTTCGACCAGCCCCGCATCGCGTAAATTTCCCAAGTGCTGTGAAACCGCGCTCGGCGTAAGTTCGAGTTTGCGCGCCAGTTCCGTCGTGGTTTGCGGCTGAATCAGCGAGAGCAGTACGCGGGTTTTACCTGCCCCCATCAAGACATTCAACGGCTGCACGGCGATTTCGGGCGTGGGATTGACAGTGTTTTCGCCTAGCTGAGCGTCGGTGTGAGGTTGTTGGGGCGAATACCACAAGCCGGTACCGCGCGCGGTGTAGATCACCATTGGGCTCCACTCTGGCTCGATTTGCCACGATAACCCGGCGAAGATCGACGGGACAAGCTGAAGCGGTTCGCACACGACGCGATCTGTATCGTGCGGGGTGACGAGGCACGGCTTGAGGTTAATCACGCCGTCGATGTAGCGGAGTTCGGGATTGATTTCATCGAGCAGCACCGACACACCTTGCAGCGCCATGCGCCGCGCTTGATACAGCACATCGTTTTCCAATACGGCGCGCATACGTGCCCAATGCGGGGCAAGAGTGCGCTTCCAGTATAGGCGCATTTCTTCGATCAAACATTCGAGCGCGGCGCGCGGGTCTTGGATGAAGTGTTCGCGCTGCGGATTCATGCCGTCGAGGTCAATAACATACTGGACATTTTTACGGATCACATCGTCGCTGACCATACGCATCCGCTCAAATTCGTCTTCGATATTGGTGCGGATGATATTCGGCGGCGGTGTGGCGAAATCTGCCATATAGTAGCGAGGGAGAATGACCGCATCCATGTAAGGAAGCGAAGTATCGATCAAGGCTTGGCGCGCCTGCTGCTGCCAATGAAGTACGCGGCTGGCTTTTTCGGTGTTATTCACGATGTGATAACTCAATGTGAGTTCGATCAGCGGGCTGTGCGCGAACCGCACCGCCAGCAAATGTTCCGGCTGAATGTGTACACGGATCATGAACGTGAATCCCCCTATGGACAAACGTAAGGGCATGGTGTGGCGGGCGGAGCAGGCTCCGCACCTACAGGAGTTTTCCATCTATGGTGTTGAGTACGGGTTGACGCATATCCTTACCCTTTCACTATATGCGGTTTTGGGGCGTTTACGAGCGGATTAAGTAAAAACTGAATGAGTTCATGTGTTCGCAAATTCAGCGTAAAGTGAGACTGTCCGTGCAAAACAGGAGAGGTCAGCACTGTGTATAACGAATATCATGTTCTGATGATGCGCCGCTTGCACATCGACGAATCCAACCGCCGCCAGCAGGAAATTGAATACCTGACCGCGCTGCGCGGCCACTGCCCCGAACCCGCGCGTATTGTGCGCGTCCGTTTATATCTTCAACGGCGTTTGGCAAGCTTTAAGCGTCGGTACGGCGAAGTCGAAACATCCGCTGCTGCGCCGTCCGGCGACACACTTGCCGATCCATGCGTTCAGCGTGTATAGTGTCGGTGATTTGCACAAACGGATGAGGTATGTCTCGTCCCTACCGGTAATGAGACTCGTATGCAGAGAAGTTTTTCTGACCGCGTTTTCGGCGGCGTGTGTGGAGGGTTAGCGGCATCGCTGCGCGCGAATGCTTGGACAGTGCGGGTGATCTTCACCGCCTTAACCGTGCTATCGCTAGGCGCGTTCGCTGTCGTGTATGTGCTGCTGTGGTGGATTGTGCCGCAGCAAACGTTCGTTGAAGCAAGGCGCGGCGTGCCGACGCTGATCGTGCTGCTGCTGATTGTCCTGATCAGCGCGGCATGGGTGGCGATTACGTTTAACCTTGTGGCGCTGCCTGTGGCCTTTCCCGCAAATGTCAGCCCGTTCTGGGTGAGCGCGGGTGTAGTGTTAAGCGCGGTGTTCTTTCTGCGCCAATTGAGGGGGTAAACGATGCGCGTACAGCGACGGACAAACCCCCTCTGGGGACTCATCGTATTAGCGGCGGCGCTGTTCATCACCGCGTCGATGCTGAACCTGATTCCGGCGGGAATCACCGATCTTGTGCTGCGCGCCGCGCCCGCGCTGCTGGTGCTGGCGCGCTTGTGGCTGATTTTGCGGGATCGTCTGCCGGTTGGCGGGCTGATTGCACTCGTGCTAACGGCAGCGGTTACGGGCGGGGTGGCGGTTACGGCGTATAACAGCCTTGCATCGCAAATCCGCGATGAAAATCAACAGCCGATCAGCGCGCAAGTGAGCGAGAATATCACCCTGCTGCGCGTGAACATCGACACGTTGGATACAGACGTGGAACTGCTGCGCGCGCTTGACCGCAGCAGCGGGATCACCGGGCAGTTTTCGGGCAGTACCGCGAGCAGCGTTCTGGTCGATTACACGGAAGCCAACGACGACACGGCAACGCTCGTCGTGAGCGAAAGTCAGTCGAGCGGCTTCCCAACACTGGACGCGATTGGTCGCGGGACGCTGCGCGTGGAACTGCCGCCGGGTGTGCCAATTGACGTGCAGTTCAGCGGCGCGGCGGGCGATGTGGTGCTGAACATGAGTGGGTTATCGCTGGAACGCTTGAATGTCAGCACAGCGCGTGGGGATGTGATCGTGACGCTGCCCACGTATGATCCGCTGTTTAGCCAGCCAGCCGATTTGCTGGGTGAACTCGCTACATCGAATGGGAATATGACGATGATCATCCCGTCGGAGGTGCGGGCGCGGTTGGAACTGAACACGGGCGGCAGCGGAATCGCGCCGGATTATCCACCAACATATAACCTTGTCGGCGGGGTAATTCTTGAGGCAAACGACATTGTTGGCGCAGAACTGGTTGTGCGCTACGCGCTCACTGTGCCGCGCGGTCAAATTCGCATCGAGTCGCCTTCGTAGGGGTGGCTCGTGAGCCACCCGCAAAACGAAAACAGAAGGGGCATCGTTTGAATGTGAGCGATGCCCTTTTTGATTCGCGTGGGGCGATGTTAAAACATCGTCACGGGGATTAAGATTAACAGTGAATTGTGTTAAACAGTTGTACTGTATTGCAATTCACGTTATCCTGAAGCATAAATCAATGTTTCAAATAATGAGTCAGCATGGCTCGTGTGAACGTGGAATGCTATGGCGTGGCGCTTATATGTTGGTGATCGCCCGATTCGCAGAGTAGATATTCTTCCGGGCAAACCGTCGGTGGTTGCGGCGTGGACTCAGGCGGATCACGTGATGTTTCTCGACCTGCAAACAGGCGCGAAACGCGGCGAACAAACCTTTGACCTCTCTCAACCATCCCTCGATACGCGCACCACGCCCGAATGGGCAGCCTTCACCGCCAGTTTGACCGCACCAAACGCCAGTTTTCTCCCTTATGTACGAGTACGTTCTACCCCACCGTTTGCCATTTATAGCAGCACGGATGGATCGCTGCGTTTGTATCGCACGGGCGCGGTATCGCTGGCGCTGGAAGTGGGCGGTAAAGAAACGACGCTCCCGGTTGATGCCAAAACGCCGCCGTTCGTCGCTGTTGATTTGGATCGGGCGTTCGGGTTAGTCGCGGCGCTGGACGAAAACGCGCGGCTGCATCTGTTTCAGCAGCATACCCCCGTTGGCGTGTATGAGATGCCGCTGAAACTCGAACCCGAACTGCGCCCTGACTTGGTGGTGACCCACGGTGGAACGTTGATTTTTGTCACCGATGGCAGGCAGATTGTGGTAGTATCGCCAACAGGGCAAATTCGCCGCCGCATGGAGTGTCATTACACGTTGGGCACGATGCGTCCATCGCCGGATGGGCATTTGTTTGTGGTGAGCGACATGGATGCGGCGGTGCTGCGAATTTATGACACGGAAACGTTTGAACTGACGCATCAGCGGTTCGCAGTCGATTTGATCGCGGATGCGAAGCGCATCCAGTTGATTCCCGGTCCGGCAACGCCAAGCGGGGCGGTGGGTCCGCTAGCACTGACGAACAAGGGGATTCTGGGATTCGCGCTGGCGGGGACGGTATGCGTGACGACGCTGGCGCGGTTCAAGCCGCTGCCCGGTATTGCGCCGATCACCGATGAAGATACCGCCGATGCGCCCGCCGCGAAACCGGAGACTCAAGCAGCCCCTGTGAAATCACCGTCCGCGCAAACGCCCCCTACACCGCCCGTTGAAAGCAAGCCGTAATTCACGCGCTCGAATACACGCGAAAAATCCTCTCGACATTTGGGCGCGCGGGCATTAGAATGATTCCCACAACATCTCAGGTTGGCAACCATAAGGTTGTTGGTAGTTTGCTCGAACCGGGTCCTGCGCGGCGGAACCTTCGAACCGTGTCAGGGTCGTGAGGCAGCAGCACTAAGGAGTCCTTCCGGGTGCCGCAGGTCCCCCGGCTCGAGCAGAGTGCCAACAACCTTTTTGATTCAAAGACACGGGGCAAGCGAAGCGGACGCGCAAAGGGTTTGTCCGTTGTTGCAAACCAACCTCTCCCCCGCGATCTTGTGTGAGAGCGTCACAGTTTTCTCCCCTCCCCGAATTCGGGGAGGGGCAGGGGGAGAGGTTCATGAAGACAATTTTCGACAGGATTTCTCTAGCCGAATCCCTTAACTTGATGCCTATGGGGGAATTACACGCGGGGTGAGGTTCAAAACCAGCTACGGACAACCCTTGCGAAACTTGTTTCGTCCTGTGCGTCCCTACAGCTAGATTTCCAAAAGCTTACATCGCCTTTTCTTCAGCCGCCTTGAGGTCTTCCCAGTCGATTGTCGCCAAGAAATCGGGCGTGAGGTCTGCGATAAAAAGCGCCATCACGCGCCCCAAGCGTTCGATGTCGCGGATGTCGGCTGTTTCGACTGCCGAGTGCATGTTGCGGATCGGTACTTCCATGAGCGCGGTAGGCACTCCGGTTTGCGACACTTGAATCGCCCATGCATCCGTGCCGCTTGCACCGGGGATAAAGTCGTCTTGCAGCTTGATTTCGGCGCGCTTCGCTGTATCGCGGATTTTGTCATAGAGTTTGATATGAAAATTGGGTCCTACGCCAATGCCGGGTCCGCCGCCCATTTCACAGGTCGAATCGCCGTCTACGCCGGGCTGCGGCGCAAAACAGACATCAAGCGCGATAGCGATGTCGGGCTGGATCAAGTTCGCGGCGGTTGTCGCGCCAAGCAATCCGGTTTCTTCTTGCACCGTCGCGGCGGCGTACACATCCCACCCATGCTGTAACCGTTGAAGTTCGTGCAGACAGGCGGTGATGGCGGCGACACAGGCGCGGTCATCCATCGCTTTGCCCGCGACTTTCGTGCCGCCCAGATCGATCATGGGCGCATCAACGGTGATGAGATCGCCCACGCGGATGAGCGCGGACGCTTCTTCGGGCGTTAATCCCACATCCACCATAAGTTCGTCAAATGTCGGGTAGCGGTTGCGCTGCGCTGTAGGGAGCAGATGAACGGGTTTGCTCGTCACCACACCAGAAATGGGACGGCGACCATGCACAATAACATTTTGCGCCAACATGACGCGGTTATCTACGCCGCTGATGCGATGGACGTAGACGAAACCATCGACGACATCGCGCACCATCATGCCGATCTCATCCATGTGCGCCGCCAGCATGATTCGCCGCGCTGAACCATCGGCGCGGGCGTGATCGGCGGGCGGAACGGTGGCGCGTTTGATGCCGATCAAACTGCCGAGCTTGTCCTGCTCGAACGAATCGACCAGACCTTCCCATTCCGCGCGGAGAATGGCGGCAAGCGGGGCTTCATGACCGGAGGGCGCGTGCGCTTCAACCAGTTTTTTCAGGTGCGCCTTAACATCAAACACGGGATTTTTCTCCTCAAAAACGTCTGATTTTCAAAGTCAATTGGACAAGGCAAGCCCTGTCCCTAGCGGTGAGAATCATGTTAATCCAAAGCGGATTACGGCGGGATGACCGTATCCGTCGGGGTTTCCGTCCATGTTGGCGTGGGCGTGTCGGTTGAGATAGCGATGGTCGCTGTGAACGTCGGAGTCGCTGTCGGTGTCGCTGTGGCGGGCGGCAGTAGTGTCCATGTCAGCGTGGGAGTGGATGTGGGCGTGTTGGTAGGCGGGAACAACGTCAGCGTCGGCGCTAGGGTGAGCGTCGGGAAAATGAACGTCGTCGGCGTGAGCGTGGGGAATAAAAATGTCGGCGGGAGTATCTGCGTCGGCGTGCCGGGCAGTGTGGTCGTTGGGAATGTGATCGGCGTGATGGATGGCGATCCGCTTAACGTGGGGGTTAAGGTCATCGGGCGCAGGGTTTCGGTTGGTGTGGCAGTGCGGTTCGCAGCGCCTGTTTGCGGCGCGGTGATCCAGAGCAGCAGTCCCAAACAGTAGAGGGGCAGTGTGATGACGATGATGCTGAATAAGACCGTCCGCAAGCGGTTTTGAGCGCGCTGCGCGTTGTCGAACTGATCCATAACGACTCCCGCATGAGAGGCAGTGAATGAACGCTCCCAAGTCTACCACATTTGGGCGATGCGTTCATGCCGGGTGGCGCGAAACACAATGAGTTCCTTTTGCGTAATACAGCATATAACCTGCAATCACTTGATGGAGTGACATTGTGCCCACTTACGCGGAATATAAACGTTCGCTGTATCCAGATAACCGCCCTAACTGGCTTGCTCGCATTCTCAATCGTGGCTGGGCATGGGTACACGCCAGCGGAATCGCCCCAAATTGGATGCTCACGCTCGAAGTGCGCGGTAGAACATCCGGCAAAATCATTACTTTTCCATTGGTCGTCACACCGATAGAGGATCAGCGCTATTTAGTCTCGATGCTTGGGAACGATGCCCAATGGGTAAAAAACGTCCGCGCTGCGTCAGGGAAAGCCTATATTCGCTGTGGTAAACGTACCGAAGTTCGCTTGGAAGATGTTCCCGCACAACAACGTCCGCCAATTCTGAAAAAGTATCTCCAACGCGCACCGGGCGCGCGCCCGCACATCCCTGTGAATAAAGATGCGCCGCTGGTTGAATTTGAGAAAGTTGCGGCAGATTATCCGGTTTTTCGTATCATTCCGGTTTCGTAAATGCGCGATAGTTGCACAAACGAATCACCCGTGATTTCTGTTCGTGTACAAAAATCGGACACAAATTTGCGAAAAATGTGTCACACCTCAATTCAGCAATCTTAATGCTTTGTCCGCCCCTCGTGGATACTGCCCAATTCACTTCGCGGGCGCAGTCACTCTCACTTGTGTAAATCGCACATGTGTTCTACTATAATTAATCCACATGACACATCTTTCTCTCAAGCATTTTTCAAATTGGGACATATAAGGACACATTTAATGCTTTTGCGCCCTTGCCTCAATTCTTGATGCTTACAGTGTCCGCACTTGATACAACTTGCCGTCTTCAAAGCCGCGTTTGCGATAGTAGCCGCGCGTGCCAATGGCGCTGATCACGGCGAGTTTGGCGCACCCATGTTCGCGGGCGATTTCGGCTGCGCGTTCGATGAGCGCCGTGCCAAGTCCCGCGTGCTGCGCGCGTCCGGCTGAACTCTCGCCAATATCCACCGCCTGACCGTAGACATGGACTTCGCGGATGATCGCGGCTTGGACGAGTTCATCCGTGAGGGGCGCGAGATCGGGATCGGGGAGTGAGAGGCGCAAAAATCCAGCGATGGCGCGGTCTTGTGTGATGTACTGTAGAAAGACTTCTTCGCCCGCCGACGTGGCGTAGCGGAGTTCGTCACGCTCAAGCTGATCCGGTGTGACCGAACGCAAGCGCACTTCGCGGGCGCGAATATCGCTGCCTTTTATCCCACGATGCTTGAGTTCATCTTCGACAATCTGGCGAAAATTGGTCGCCTTGTTGCCGACGACAATATCCGTGCCGGGAATGTCGCGGATGACGCGGGTGAGGCGGCAGTATTCCGGCGTGCGTTGGAAACATTCAGTCAGCACGCGGAGCAGTTCATCATGCGTGTACGGCTGCCACAGTCCAGCTTCGTAGAAGCGCATCAGTTCGGCGCTGTCGATGAGCGAACACGGGTAAATCTTGAGCTCGTCGGGGCGAAAGTCGGGATCAGCAAACATGCGCGTGTAATCGTCAATGTCGAGATCGGGCGATGAGCCGTACAGGTTGGGCATCCAATGGGCGTGGATTTTGAATCCGGCTTGGCGCAGCAGTTTAACAGCGCGGCGCGTGGCGGCGACGGTATGCCCGCGCTTGTTCTTGCGTAACACATCGTCGTTGAGGCTTTGGAAGCCGATTTGCACTTTGGTGCAGCCCAACCGGCGCACGCGCAAGACTTCTTCTTCGCTGATGTGATCCGGGCGGGTTTCGATGACCAATCCCACGCAGCGGCAGGGCGCGGTTTCGTTGAATCTGTGCGCCGCTTCGAGTTCTTCCCATGTGGCGTATTCATCAACGGGGCTGCGTTCAGTTTCAGCGACTTTTGCGGCAATCTGGCGGGAGCGCGCCATTTCGCTTTCGTAGACACGCTGCACCGCTTGGTTATACGTCTGCGCCATATCTGCGCCGTGAATGATCACGTTGGCGGTGTTGTGTTCCGGGTGAAGTTGTGACACGGATTTGAGCGCGGCTTCGACTTCGGGGCGGCGGTCATGCTGAACGCCAAAATCGTGCAGCGCGTCGAAGATGCGTTTGATGAACCAGATTTGATAGGTTTCCGGGTAAAAACTCCATGTGCCGCCCAACACGATTATTTCGATTTTGTCGGTGGGGTGTCCGGTATTGTAGAAGGCTTGCAAGCGGGTGTAGGTCTGCAAGTAAGGATCGAAGCTGTTTTGTTCCGCGCGCTGCGCGCCGGGTTCGTCGCTCAAATAGCTTTTAGGCATCCGCACATCGTTGGGGCAGAAGATACATTCGCCGGGGCAGGGGAACGGCTTGGTCAGCACGGTGACAGGTGTCACGCCCGAACTGGTGCGAATCGGTTTGACGCGCAGCCGTTCGATCACAGCCGGATCGAAGGCAGGAAGATCGCCGCTTGCGGCGAAATGGCGGTATGCCGCGATCAGTTCATCGCGCCCGTACATGATGCCGAGTGTGCGCGCATGGATTTTGACGAGCCGGTTGATGTCGTCGGAGGTCATGCCCGCGCGGTCAATGACGGTGCGGAGAATGGCGAGCATTGGCTCGCGGTGCTGGTTGAGGTCAAGCGTGCGCTTGTAGGTCATGCGTTCATCAAGAGATAGTTTTGCCGGGCGATCCATATCGAAACTAAAGATGATATTCCAGAAGTTTCGTCATTGTGATAGTTCAAGTTCTTCTACAATCAGGGTGGAAAGCGACTGCCCATCATAGATGCTAAGCAAGTATTGCGGCGCGGCACGCGCTGCCGCTATTTTTACTGTCAAGTTATGGCTTTATTGTTTGCGCTATCGCTCAAACTCTCAACCCGATGTGCTTTATTTTACCGGAATGTTGGCGGATTTGGATCAGCGCGCTACAGCCCCAAGCTCTTGAGATAGTCACGGTTGCGGCGCGCGCTTTGCTTCGGCGTATCAAGATCATCGGTGAGTACGTCCTGTTCGACCACCGCCCATCCGTCATAGCCGAGCCGATTTGCGGACGCGATCACGCCGGGGAAATCGACTTCCCCCTGACCGAGTTCGCAGAACACACCCGCCGCCATCGCGGCGAAGTAATCCATTTTTTCTTCGATGGCAAGCTGGCGAATGCCGGGATCACAGTCTTTGAAGTGGAGATAGCGCACGCGCGTGCCGTATTCGTCAATGGCTTTGACAGCATCGCCGCCGCCGTAATGCCAGTGTCCGGTATCCAAGCACAAACCAACCAGATCGGCATCAGCGCGATCCATGAGGTGGCGGGTTTCTTCGGGGGTTTCGACATAGCCCGCGCAGTGATGATGAAAGACGACTTTCAAGCCGTACTCATCGAAGATACGGCGTGCCACGCGGTTGACTCCCGCCGCGTACACGTCCCATTGATCGCGCGAGAGTATCGAACCCACGCGCCGCCCCGCGCGCTGCACGAGTTCGGGGACTTTGCCAGAATCATCTGCTAGGACGACGGTGATTGCCTGCATTTTCGCCAGTAAGCTGGCGGTGCGGAGTGCCTGTGCTTCGCCCGCTTCCAGCGCAGCAGGATCGGCAAAATTGATGGGGACGTATGCCGAAAGCAAGGTGAGTCCACGCTGGTCTAGTTCGGGGCGCAGCACAGCGGGATCGGTGGGGAGATACCCCCACGGTCCGAGATCGATACCCGTGTAGCCTGTGTCGGCAATCTCATCAAGGACACGCTGATACGGATACTTCGGGGCGATGTCCTCAAACTCATAGATGCCCCACGAAACCGGCGCACTGGCAATCCGAATGGTCATGGCGGTTGATCCTGTCGGTGAGGGGCAGCGTAAACTCGGTTACGCCGCCGCGACGTGACTTGATGAGTGTGACGTAGGTAGGGGATGTCGTCAAGCGGTGAAGTGCGGGAAAGTGGCTCAATCAAGCCTGTAACACGCGGATGCGAATCAAATTTTTGAGCTGGATTGACGTGTCGTGTACAACGTTCGCAATCAACTTTTGTGGGGAACAGCCGCCGGAGGCGACACATCGAAGATGTGCAAAGCCATCCGGCTGGAAGAAAAAGAGGGCAAGCCCCGTGATGGGGCTGAAAAGCGTCGGGTGTTGGATTAGTGCCTACTATTTTCTGTGGCGGGTACGGCACGGACCGAACACGTTCCGGGGCCCCTTACAAGCGGCACGTTCGCAAGAAAGTAGGTTTGATCATACGCCGGCGGAAGGAAAGCAGCCACTACCGACAAGCCAACAAGCGCGCCCCTAAGAGAACATTCTGAATATACAAATGGTCTCTTAGGGAGCGCACGGCACTAGACGGCGGCGTGAAGGCTGTGCAGCCACGACTGATAAAAAGCGGATTGTTCGGCAACAGTCGAGAGAATTACGTCGTCGCCTGTGTCGAAGATGTTGACCAGATCATGAAGCTGGGCGGGAATCCCCATTTTCATTCGGTAGGCGCGGATGCCGCTGCTCAAGTCGATGTAGAGGCGAGAAGGGAACACATTGAGGCTTGCGCCGTAACAGTGCAGCCGCCAGCCAAGCGGTTCGATTTGACGGCGGATACGTTGGAATGCCCCAAAGGCGGTGGGGCAAACTGCGGAGTAGTGCGCGTCCCCTTCAGGAAGGGTGATGGTGAGAGTAAGCTGCACAACCGGGTCGCCTCTAATGGGGTCTTTCGACTCGTCGATGGCGAAGCAGCCATCCGCGCTGCGTACCCGGCTCAACAGGCGTACATGGCGATAATATGTCATTCAGGTCTATCTCATTTAGCAAACGATCAGCGATGATTTTACCAGAAGTACAGCCATTTGTTACGTAAGACTGTATATGTCTGCGCTCGCACGCGAAGGATCAGCACAAAAGTGGGGCAAGCGTTGGGAAATCAGTGGGAAGTTTTGCAAATTCGGTCAAAATGCCTAATCTTTCGGTGAAGAATATCCAAAATATCTCCACCCCTCTTTAAGCGAACGTGCTAGAATATCCTCCGCTAGTCCGCATCAACACATACTACGTATGTATATTTGGAGATAAGCTTATGAAACACATGAAACTGTTTGGACTGCTCGTCGTACTCGCGCTTGTCCTTAGCGCGGCGGTTGTCACCGCACAGGACGCGCCAAGCGGCGATCTTGAAATTTTCTCTTGGTGGACGGGTGGCGGTGAAGCGGCGGGTTTGGATGCGCTGATCGCGCGCTTTAGCGAACTATATCCTGATGTCAACATCATCAATTCGGCGGTTGCTGGTGGTTCGGGCGTGAATGCCCGCGCGGTGTTGACCACCCGTATGCTCGGTGGCGATCCGCCTGATACCTTCCAAGTACACGCGGGTGAAGAACTGAACGCGCTGTGGGTCGCCGCTGGTTTGATGCAGCCGCTCAACGACATTTACGAAGCCAACGGATGGCTCGAACAGTTCCCGCAAGGTCTGCTTGACCTGATCAGCGACGAAGAAGGCAACATTTACGTCGTGCCGGTCAACATTCACCGCTCGAACGTGCTGTGGTACGTGCCCGCGACTCTCGAAGCTGCTGGCGTGACCGTCCCGGCTGACTGGGATGAATTCCTGACCACGACCTGCCCCGCGCTCAATGCCGCTGGGATTACCCCGCTGGCGCTCGCTCAGAACTGGACGCAAATCCACCTGTGGGAAAGTGTTGCCCTCGCGGAACTCGGCGCGGAAGGCTACAACGGCTTGTGGGATGGCACGACCTCGTGGACAAGCCCAGAAGTCGTCGGCGTGTTCGAAACCTTCGGTCAAATTCTCGACTGCACGAACGAAGACCGCAACGCTCTAACGTGGCAGGATGCCAGCCAGCGTGTCGCTAACGGCGAAGCGGCATTCAATGTGATGGGTGACTGGGCGGCGGGGTACTTCCTTGTTGATCTCGGTCTTGAACCCGGCACGGGTTTCGCGTGGGCAGCCAGCCCCGGCACCGAAGGCACGTTCATGATGCTGTCGGACACGTTCGGTCTGCCGCTTGGCGCGCCGAACCCCGGTGCGGTCACTGCATGGTTGAGCTTCTTAGGCACTGCCGAAGCGCAAGACCTGTTCAACCCGGTCAAAGGTTCACTGCCTGCGAACACGACAGCCAACATCAGCGACAGCACACTGTACAATGCGTACTTCCAGAGCGCCTACCAAGATTGGACCACTAACACCATCGTCGGCAGCTTGGCGCATGGTGCGGTTGCCGCCCCCGCGTTCAGCAACGGATTTGCTAACCTGATCGGGTCGTTTGAAGCGGATCGCGATGCGGCATCGGCGGCTGCCAACGCAGCAGTGCTGGCGCTCCAGACGGGCATCGGTGGGTAACCCATCGATGGGTAGTCGCTAGACGTTTTTTGCAGTGTAAAACACCCTCGCCAAGCGGCGGGGGTGTTTTTATTTAGGGAGAGATACACAATCCGTTTATAGAACTAGAAAGTTTCAAGCGTCCGTTTATGCGATGCCTCAATCACACGGTAAAGCGTCGGAACATCCACATCATCGAGCCGCTTGATGTAGAGGCAGCTTACGCTGGTTGTGTGTTTGCCCAACTGTTTGAACAGGTCGGCATAATAATCCATGCCGCCCAACAGGTAGATGGTCAAATTTTGTTTTCGGGGTGAAAAACCCGTGATGGGCATGTCGCCTTCACGCCCGCTGTCGTACTTGTAGTGAACGCTGCCGAATCCGATGATGCTGGTTCCCCACACCTGTGGCTCTAACCCGGTGATCTGCTTCATCATTTCCAGAATTTTGTAGCTGTCGGTGCGTTTGCGCTCGTCTTCAATGGCATTGAGAAATGCTTCAACGCTTTGGTCGGTGGGGATAGTCTTGTTTTTGCTGTCCGCCATCATGGACTCCTTTATGGCTTTGATAGATTTGTTCGACCATCGACTATCTGCACACAATAATACAAATGTTCTGATTTGTCCAGAATCACACGAATAAATTGTCAAATGGGTTAAACCAAGTCTTGAGGAATCATAAGGACGCGCTTCTTCTGCATATCCGATTCAACAAACAGACTTGCGGCTGTCTCTATAGAACCATATTTATTCGTTGTGACCTTCTTAAAGATTTGATGCGTTCGCTCTACCTACCGGCGGACGCGCCGTTGCGCGCCCCTACTTTTTCGCTATGATGGTGTTTTCGGGGACTAGGGATGAACCTCTCATAATTGATGAATTCGACACGATGAATTTGGCACACCGTACAGCCATCCAACAGCGGCACGGTAAAGACCACGTGCATTTATTGTTTGTCATCACGGCACTGCTGTTGTTCGCGGCGGCGTTTGGGTCGATTCACCTGCATCCACAACCATTTTGGAACGATGAATGGATTTCGCTGCGCTACGCGGGCGGTGATATTTACGGACCGATGACGTTCACGGACATTTGGACGCGCATCGCCAATGCCAACACGTCACAAGCGCCCGCATACTACTTTTTAGTGGCGATTTGGGGATATTTTGCAGGGTGGACTCCGTTCGCGCTGCGCGCCTTGTCTTGGCTGATGGGGATGCTGACGATAGTGTGGACGTACCGCGCCGCCGCCGAAATTCACTCACGGACGGCGGGGTTGTGGGCCGCGTTCAGCATGGCGACATGCGGATTTTTCATCTACTACTTCCACGAAGCGCGCATGTACACCATGACACCAATGCTCACGGCGGTGTGCATGTGGGCATATGCGCGTTCACTGCGTAAACCGAGCATGTTGACTTGGGTGCTGCTCTGCGTGAGTGCGTGCGCGCTGCCGTATACGCATCACGTCGCGGTGCTAATTCCAGTGGCGATTGGGGGGTATCACATCGCGTTTGCGCCGCGCGCAGGCATGGTTCGCCGCTGGTGGATCGTGTTTGCGGCGTTGATCGCGGCGGGGATATTGTATTTGCCATGGCTGGGGGTCACCCTGAAAGCGGGCGAAGTCGTGCGCGCCGATTCATCGAGCGCGATGAACGCTAAACTGCCACAGGTGGCGCTGAGCAATGTATTGTATTTGTTCAGCAACGGGACGATTCCGCTGCTGGTGGTGGTAGCGGCATTCGCACGCGGATCGCACCGCTTGCTAACCCTACCGTGGGTGGTGTTCATCGCCGCGATGCTTGGCGCGATCTTGATCAATCTCATTGTGCCGTTCCTCTATGGGATTCGCTATGTTATCGTGGTCTTTCCCGTTTTGGCGTTGATCTTTGGTATGGGATCAGCGCGGCTGCTGGCGAATTTGCGGCGCGCAAAGCTGATCCATGTCAACAGCGCAATCGTGGGCGCGTGGTTGATCGGCGGGTTGTGGACGGCATCCAGCCCAACAGCCTTTCGAGAAGCCTATGTGATTTATCTGCGATGGGACATGTTGGCGGAATCGCTGGCGGAATTTGCCGCGCCGAAAGATCGTGTCGTGTTTATGCTGCCTTATGATACGCCGCGCTGGATTCACAATGCGCCGCTTGAATATTATCTCTACGGACTCCATGTCGATCCCGTGATGGTAGAGTCGCTGCGGGTGTTCACGCTGGAAAACTACGAACAGCAGCGGCGGTTGGCGTTTTTGGGCGCACCAGAGCGTGTGTGGGTCACACATTCACCGGCGCATCCGCCGGGCGAAATGCTGCCGCCCATAATTTTTTCGCATTTAGCCGAGAATTTTGTCATGTGCGAAAACCGTCTTGTAGATGAAGAATTGCAGGGCGAATTGTTTGCCAAAGCGCCAAGCGATCAACCGCTGTATCTATATACCAACGAAAGTGAATCGCTGCGGGTGCAGTTGGCCTTTTCCGAATTACCCAAAGCGGTGCAAGCGGGCGAGCAAGCACTGGATATGACTCTGTTCAGTTTGGTTCCGCCGGAACTGCCGCCCTATACCTACTCAGCGGGTGTGCATGTCTATGACGGGAATGGGGTTCTAGTCGCGCAGCAGGATTTCCCGCTGCCAGCCTATCAACCGCCCGTCAGCGGGGTGACGGGCTGCCGACCTGTGACGCTGCCTATCCGCCAGCTGCCGCGTGGGACGTACACGATCCGGGCGTATGTATATGCATGGGAATCGGATGTGCGCTGGACGAACAACGGACAAGATCACGCGGTCATTGGGGTGCTGGAAATACAGTGATGAAAACGCGACGAACTAGTCGCCTTTGATGATGCGTTGGCGAATTTCTTCGACAATCGCGCGCGTCACAAGGTCTTGCTGAAGGTCTTCCGCGACTTTGTTGCAGCCGTGCAGTACGGTGCTGTGCTTACGCCCGCCAAAGGCATCCCCGATTTGGGGCAGAGAGGCGTTGGTCATTTCGCGGGCGAGATACATAGCGATTTGCCGGGCTTGATTGATATGACCATCGCGGCGTGGTCCAACGAGATCGTCGATAGTCAGCCCGTGATGTCGGGCGGTGATGTCCAGCACGCGCGTCATCGAGACATGATTGCGCGGGCGGTGATAGCTTTCGAGCAGTTCTTCGGCAGCAGGCGGAGTTAAAGGCTGACGCGCCCACTGAGAGGACGCAACCATTTGATTGAACACGCCTTCGAGTTCGCGCACATTCATCGTGCCACGCGCGGCGACGAGTTCCGTCACACGCGGATCGAGCTTGATGCCACGTTCTCGCGCCCACATACGCAGGATCGCCATGCGTGTTTCGAGGCTTGGCGGCTGCATATCCATGACCAAGCCCCCCTCAAAACGAGAACGCAAACGCGCTTCGAGCGTTTCGAGTTCACGCGGGTGACGGTCTGACGCGAGAATCACCTGCTTATTGAAGGTATAAAGCGCGTTGAAGGTGTGGAAGAATTCTTCCTGTGTTGTTTCTTTGCCGCTGATGAACTGAATATCATCGACGATCAGCACATCGACGGAGCGATATTTCTCGCGGAACATGGCAGTCGTCTTGCTGCGGATCGAGTCGATGAGGTCGTTGGTGAAGGCTTCCGACGGGATATAGATTGCCCGTAACCCGCGCGCGACGCACGCATGGGCAATCGCCTGCATGAGATGCGTTTTACCGACACCAACATCGCCATAAACGAAAAAAGGATTGTAGGACGCGGCGGGGCTTTCGAGGACGGATTGTGCCGCCGCGTAAATCATCTGGTTTTCTGTGCCAACAATAAAGCGGTCAAATGTATAGCGCGGGTTAAGTTCACAGTCGGGAATGTCGGGGCGCTGAGGGCGCGCGACATGTTTATGCAGCGGCGTGGTATCGCCCGCATTGTTGGTATAGCTGGCGTGTGCGGCGTTTTCCTGCTGCGCCAACAAACGGAACAAGGGCATTTCGCCGTCGCCATCTGCGGTTTGTTTGGGGGGATTATAGACTTCAAAGCGGAGTTCAACCGGCTGACCGACCACATCGGACAGCACGCGGCGAATCCCACGATAGAGCCGATGTTCGAGCATGTCCCGCGCATAGCTGTTGCGAACGCCGATAACGTATACCCCCGCCTCATGACGAAGCAGTGCCGCATCCCGTACCCACGTATCAAACGTCGGACGGTCTAGCTGAAGCTCTAGCTGGTGGTAGGCGTTGTTCCATGCGTCCTGCGGGTTCACGATGATCGATCCATTTCTGAAAGTGGCGTTACGTGGTCACTGCGATTTGCGTATGACCGCGTCCGGCGCAAAACAATACAAAGCTAATGGGGACTCTCACCCCTTCAAGACTGGTTGAAGACGATACAGTTGTTGACTGGCGCGCGAGGCGCGGGTTTGTCCTGCAAGGCAGCGGTGCTGGTGAAAGCGATTGCTGCTGAGTGTTGCAGAGAGTTTTCTATTGCAGTGTATATTGAAGTATATGCGAAATGCGGGCAAAGCTCAATAGATTTGCCCGTGTTAAACCTTAAAATTTTCGCGTGAATCAATTTGGGAAAAGTATTGCACACGAACCGTTTTAACGTCCGCAGTGATATGTCAATTTCAGTGTAATTGTCAGTGGTTTATTAATCCGGGTTTAAGAGAAGATTTGGGATAACGCGGCGCGTGTGGGATTTAAGAATTGGGTAATGCGCGATTGATTGTGAAACTTTGAACATTTTAACATGGGATATATCGCGAACATTAGCGGCACAAAATCACGAGTTTTGAGCGAGCATTTTCAGCGCCGGATTGATTTCCCAAAGCATTCGTTGTACATAAAATAATAATGTCAATAAATCAGCACAAACGTTACAACAATTCTTATATTGCGTGAGGGAAAGGTGGGACGAACGTACACGATGCGTGAAAAACATAAAGGTTATATCCTGTAAATAAGCGATGAGGCACACAGTGAACCGCGTATTGAGCGATAGGGTGCTCTGAATAAACCCTAAAAATAGTTGTCGTGCTAAGGCAAATGTGTATAATTTGCATCATCGTTAAGAAACACATTTCGACGCAGCAGAGTATCGAGGAAAGCTGATGACAGACCGTTTTAACTCCGAAGACACAAGCTACCTGACAGGCACAGAGGAATTCTCCGATTCGATAGAGACCGGTCCTAGTGATCGTGCTGACGTCATCAAGGTATCTGCGAAATCCCGCTCGACTGCCGTGGCAGGTGCGATTGCAGCCGTGATTCGTGAACATCGCTATGCCGAAGTGCAGGCGATTGGGGCGGGTGCGGTCAATCAAGCGGTGAAGGCGCTGGCAATTGCGCGCGGTTATTTGCAGGGCGACACGATTGACATTGTGTGTACGCCTTACTTCACAGAAGTAGATATCGAAGGACAGGAACGCACCGCCGTGCGCTTTATCGTAGAACCGCGCGGGGCAAGCGCGAGAGCCGGCGCGTAACGTTTTTAATCGTCCATTTGAATAGAAAACCATATGGGGCGCGTTCGTGTGGCAAACACGGAGCGCCCTTTTTTGCGTCAAGCGGCTTTGGGATTTAGAGCAGATTTGCCACAAAACAACGATAATAGTGTGTATCGCAGCAGCTTGGAAGCATCGAAAGGCTATCATGCGCGTTGACCTGCATATGCACACGAGCGCGTCCGACGGGCAGTTCAGCCCGCGCGAAATTGTCGAGATGGCGCGCAAAATAGGATTGAACGTGATCGCGGTGACGGATCATGATACGACGGATGGGGTAATAGAAGCACAAACGACAGCGCAAACCGGGATGCCGATAACGGTGCTGGCGGGAATTGAATTGAGCGCGGAAGAACCCAACGAGCAGAAAGGGTTTCGGGATGTGCATATGCTCGGTTATCTGCTGCGCGTCGATGATGCCGTATTGCAGGGCAAACTAGAGAAGTTTCGCCGTGACCGCGCCGAACGCGGGCAGAAGATTGTGACGAAGTTGGGCGAATTAGGGATGCCCATAGCATGGGATCGCGTGGTCGCATTGGCAGGCGGTGGGGCGGGTGAAAATCAGCGTGTGTCCATTGGGCGACCTCATATCGCCCGCGCCATGATCGAAGCGGGGTACGTGGATTCGATACCGGATGCGTTCAACCGTTTTTTGAACCCGGATCGCCCGGCGTATGTAGCGCGCGAACGGTTGTCACCAGAAGGCGCAATCGCCTTGATTCACCAAGCGGGGGGAGTGGCGGTGCTGGCTCATCCTGCAAAACTGCGCGATTACGCTGCGATGGTCGAACGGCTCGTTCCCGCAGGGCTGGATGGTGTGGAAGTGGTGCATCCCGCGAACCCGGAAGGTGTCCGGCTGGATTTGCGCGCGCTGGCGATTCGCTACGGGCTGATCATGACGGGTGGATCAGATTTTCATGGCATGGATTCGCAAGGGAATATCAGTTTGGGGGCGTACAATCCACCGCAAAACGCGCTCACGGCGCTGCGAGAGCGTGCGACCCGCTATGCACCTTGATCATCCTATTTAGCGGCGAAATGACATATAGCAAAGCCACAAATTATGAACAAGGGGAGCAGCAAATGACCGAACCGAAGCGTATGCGCCCGATGATGACAGCGGGATACGGGATTGAGAAGAAAGAAGCGGGGATGCTCGATTGGGCGTGGGTAGACGCTCAGATGGAGAAATCGCGCAACTACTGGATCACATCGACGAACGCGGATGGTTCTCCGCACGCCGCGCCTGTGTGGGCGGTTTGGGTAGAAGGCGCGCTTTATTTCGGCACGGACTCGAAATCGCGCAAGGGGAAGAATTTGGCGCGCGATCCGCGCGTGGTGGTGCATTTGGAGAGCGGCGACGATGTAGTGATCATTGAAGGGGTCATGGAGAAAGTCACGCCGGAAACTGCCTTGAAAGAGAAGATCAAGACCGTGTATGCGGCAAAGTACAGTGTAACGCCTGATCTGTCAGCGGAAGTGGACAACGCATGGCTGACATTGAAACCCAAGACGGCGCTTGCATGGATAGAGAAAGATTTCCCTAAAACGGCGACACGTTTCGTGTTTGAATAACGCGGTTGTGTATAGTACAGGTGTAGAGACACGCGGCAGCGGGGTGATTGTCTGGGTGGGGCGGGAGAGGCGGTGAGCTGCACCTATGATTTGCGTGCGAACACCTGTTGTGAAATGAAGTTGGCAAACAAGGAGAATGTTTGGGAAGATCAAAGTATGGGCAGTAAAAGACTCGAACTTTTAACCTTCCCCACGTCAAAGGGATGCTCTGCCAATTGAGCTAACTGCCCGAATGAAGGAAAGTATAGCCGTACTGCCTCTGCTTTGCAAGACAGATTTTTCGAGAGGAGCGGCTAAGATCATGAGCAAACAAACTAGATGAGGTGAGCTGAATACACGGGATAGCGTTAGCGATAAAGCTGACGGGGCGACACCTTGTTTGTTTGGGGGAAATGATTGCAAGGGTACAGTAAAACGTCGCTGTAGTCAGCGTAAGGTGTCGGGGATTCATGCTGTCAAACTTCACAGTATTGAATGAGGTATCAGGATGATCCGTGAGATTGTACAGCGTATTGTGAACACCATTTCGGCATGGGAAGGCATCACCGCCAATCCGCACCGCTTCGGCGGCGTGGAGTTCAAGTTGGGCAGCATCGAGATCGGGCATATTCACAGTAATGGCATGGTCGATATTCCCTTCACGCGCAAATTGCGAGAAACCCTCGTCGCCAACGGTGACGCTCAACCGCATCACCTGCTGCACGACAGCGGTTGGATTACCGTATTCGCCCGCACCGATGCAGAAGCCGATCACGCGCTGCGGCTTTACCGCCTTTCGTATCTGCACAAGAAATACCGCAAATCCGCTGATCGTGACGAAACTTTTGCCCTCGAAACACAGGCGCTTGGCTTCAAAGGCATCCAACTCTACGAATAACCAACCCAAACGAACGGCATCTCAACGTCCCGCCGCAAAAATAAAGGTTGTCTGTACTGAAAACGCTGTGGTAGGGACGACACATGCGTCGTCCCTACGAGAAGAAACGTCATTTTGTAGGGACGCGAACGAAACTTGTTTCGTCCGGCGCGTCCGCTGTTTTCCATTTTCATTCACGGACCCATTTGAATTCCCAAACTCGCCCGCACAATAATTTGCAAAACACAACTTCTCAACACTTCCTCAATCCTTGAGCGTAACAACGCGGACATCAAAGGACATGGACGACAATACTTCGCCGTTCCCTCAACACTCCCCCTTTGACGATGCTCCCTGTATCCGCTAAAGTTGGGGGGATATTCTCCACCCACCAAAGCGAACTCTACACCCATGACTGGCTCTTTCTTTCTCGTGCTAGAAGGCTTAGACGGGTCGGGCAAAAGCGAAGTCGCCCGCCGCTTGAGCATCATCATCAATGCCGCCTACCCCAACCGCGCTCTGCTCACCTACGAACCCCACGATCCCAGCGCGGCAGGCGATTATCTCCGCGCGGCGCTGGCGAAGAAGATCGCCACCACCCCGCGCGCGCTGGCGCTCGGCTTCGCGCTTAACCGCATCGACCACAACGAACGCGAGATCGCGCCCTTCCTGCAAGCGGACGATCACCCCCGCGTTGTTGTGTGTGACCGCTACTACCTGTCATCGCTCGTCTATCAATCCGTGCCGCCCCTCTCGATAGATGAGGTGATGGCGCTCAACGTCGATGCCCGCCGCCCCGATCTCACCCTGTTCATGGACGCATCGCCGGAGACCTGTTACGCCCGTATGGGATCGCGTGGGCGTGACCGTGAACTGTTCGAGCAAAACCTAGCCGACACCCGTGAGAAGTATCTAGGGGCGAGTGTGTATCTTCAGCAGCGCGGCGAAACCATCCTCACCGTCAATGCCGATCACGACCTGCTGACCGTCCTCAACAGCGTCATCGCCGTGCTCAACCAACATGCGCCAGAATGGCTGCGTTTGCCCGCGCAAACCAGCCTCGATCAATCGCGCGAGATGCCCGTGAGCAACATCAAAGCGGCGCTTGAAGTCCACGAACGATTTCTCCCATTCCTCACGCGCTTGTAATCTTTCTACAAGGTCAGCCGGTTACGCTGGTATCTATGAACCCACGCCTGCCTATTCTCGTGATCGCTGGAATCCTCATCGCCCTTTCTGGCTTGGCGCTCTATGCCCGCGCTAATCCGCCCCCACGCCAATTTCCCGCCGTGATCGCCACGCCTTCGCCTGTCAGCGGATACCCGCCGGGGCGTGAGCCGATCCCGTATCCAGTCGATTACCGTACCACGCTCGCCCACTACTTGACCGTAGACCGCGTCGACGCGGTGACGCGCAATGTCTACATCAGCCGCGAAGCCATCGAAGCTGTGCAGCGTGGCGATCCCATCCCATATGGCACGGTTGTCGTGATTGAGGCATTCGACGCGGCGCTTGATTCCAACGGGCAGCCCGCGCTTGACGCGCAAGGACGCTTAATTCCGGGTGCGCTGCGAGTCGATGAAATCCATGTTGGGGAGCGCCGTTCGACATGGCGCATCGAAGACTTAAGCGCGACCAGTCACTTAGGCGGGTGGAATTTCCGCGCCTTCGAGTTCGACACCGGAACGCCGATTGACAAAGACTTGAGCGATTGCTTTAGCTGTCATGAAGGCGCATCTCGCCGCGAGTTTTTGTTCTCGCGTCCGCTGCTCGCCACTTATGCCCGCACAGGCGAAATTCAGCACGTTAGCTGTCCTCTGCCGAACCGCGATCCGTGCTTCTAACCGCATAGCGTACCCACAGCGGCAGATGATCCGAGCCCAAAACTTCGCTCGTTTGCCCCGCTTCCAGCGGTTGCAGCACATCCCCGCGTGTGAACTGATAATCCAGCCGCACCATTGGAGTCAGCACCGGAATCGGCGGCACAAGCGGATAACCGGGCCACGACGCGCCATACCCATAGCCAACTTCGCGCCATGAGTCGGTCATCATCGCCGTCATGTCGCCATACACCGCTGCCTGATCACTCATGTTGAGGTCGCCGCCGAACAAAAACGGCAGCGGTTCGGCGCGCAAACGCTCAAGCATCCGCGCGATCTGTTCGTCGCGTGGATCAGCGTCATAATTGGCGATTAAATACCCCACTTGCGGATCATATTCCAAGCCCTCGCGCCCGCTGTCGCTCAACGGCAAAAAGAAATGAACGTTGTAGATCGCCAACATCCCGCCGCCCGTCTGAATCGTGACGCGGTGCTGCGGCAGCACATCATCCGGCGCGGTCTCAAGTACAAATGCTTCAGTCGATTCTAACGGTAGGCGCGAGAGCGTCATGTTCGCGCCGAGTTCGCTCTCGCTCAATTCCGGCTGATAAAACTGGTGCGGATACTCATCGCGCAGCGCGTCCACGCCGTCAATCAGCCAGTCATGCGGAACTTCTTGCAGCAGCAGCACATCGGCATTCACGCGGCGGATCATCGCCAACACCCGATCTAGCAGCACATTTTCCGGCAGCACATTGAATGTCAGCACGGTCAGCGTGTCATCCGCTTGCGGAATCGGCTTGGGCAGGTAATACCCGCCGAACATCAGCACACCGACGATCAACACAGGCATCAACAGCAGCGCCCCGCGTTTCGCCCGCGCGATCACGCACAGCGCCAGCAGGATCAACGCGGGGATGAAATACATCGGCGTGAAGTCCGCCAGCAGCGCGATCCACGTCACTTCTTGTTGTGTCAGCGGACGCGCCAGCAGAAAAATCAACAGCCCGATACCATACACCCCGCCGACGATTGAGAGATTCCGCCGCATCAATTCGCCCACGTTAAAATCGCTTGCACAGGCGCATGATCCGACCCGACATCCGTCGCCCCCTGCCACGCCCGCACCGCGCGCAGTTCGTCGCTGTGCCAGATGTAATCGATACGCGTGAGGGGCAGCGCCACGGGAATACGGTCAAAAAATGGCGCGACGGGCCACGATAACCCTAACCCGTACCCTGCTTCGCGATAGCTGTCCGTCAGCACCGCCGCAATTTCGGGGTACACCGTCGCGAATTCGCTCATGTTGAAATCTCCGCCGATGATCACAGGCATCGTTTCAGCTTGGGCAAGCGCCAGCAAATCGCGGATCACGCTGTCGCGCACGCGGGTGTCATACGTGCGTATCCACCACAGCGGATTCGCCCCGTTGGTACGCGCGCCCGGTTCAACATAGATCGGCAGCGGCAGATGCACACAGTACACCGCGATTCGCTGATCATTCCACAATAGTTCGGCGCGCAAAAACCCATTCCCATTTGGCGCGGTGACCACGCCCGTGTTTTCCAGCGGATAGCGCGAGAGGATAATGTTCCCAAGAATCGTCTGGCTCGAATCCGCCCGCGCTTGATACGGATACTCCGCTTGGAAGCGCGTTGTGTCAAACGTCTCACGAAATTCTTGCAGCATCAGCACATCAGCGTTTTGTTCTTCGACCCATGTCAGCGCGGCATCCAGCGTCATGTTGCGATACAGCACATTAAAATTCAGCACATGCAGCGCATCAGCCGGGATCGCAGCTTCGGCGCGTGGGACATACCAGCGCCCGAACATCACCAGCCCAATTATCAGCAGCGGCAGCATGATCAGCGCCGCGCGTTTTGCCCGCGCGATCAACGCCAGCGGGAACAGCACAATGAGCGGGACGAAAAACAGCGGGGTAAAGTCCGCCGCGAACGAGACATAGCGCACACGATCCACAAGGATGAGCCGCGCGGCGAGAAGGGCGAGAATCGACAGCGCGTACACGCCGCTCACCAGTGCGAATAGGGTGCGCGCTGCCCGCCCATAGGATTTCCAATTCAAATCGCTACCTGCTTTCTGCAGTCGTGACACGACGATCAACCGCATATTCTACACAGCAAGCAGCGCGATCCCTTGAAAAAGGAGTGCTTAAAAGCATGAGCGCAATATTCTAGGGGAATGGCGTGCCGTGCTCGAAATGACCACGCAAATAGCCGCTTCTATATCCCCCACCTGCCTGATGTGTTTCCCCCGCCATGTGATACAATCTTTGGCTGTTGTTGTATTGGAAAGCGGCTCAACCGACGATGACGGATGAAAGCGCACAGCCAGTTACCCCGATGACTCAACCCGCGACGCATCGCGACACCGAATCGCAGACTCAAATGCCCGCCGCGCCGGACACGTTCACCCGCGCGGATATTGACGCGCTCATTCAGCGCGGCGCGGATGTTCCCATAGATGCGCTCAAGACCGCCACACAGGAACTCACGCCTCCCGACACGCACGCCTTGAGCGATGGCATCAGCGAAGCGGATTCGCTCTTGCTCAAACGCGCCGTCGATGACGCGCTCGAACGCCGCGATAGTGAACTCGCGCTGGCAGTCGCCCGCTTAATGGACGCGACTCCTGCGCTCGATGAACAGGTGTGGAATTGGCTGTATGAATCGATGGGCAAGCAGCCCGACGCGGTCTACGCCTTTGTGCGCGCTCGACTCTCTGCCGAACCGGACGCGAAATCCCCCGAAGCCGTCGAACGCTGGCTTCCGCGTTTGCGCGCGGCGGCACAAGTATCCCTGCAAGTCGCCATTACCGATGGCGATTGGGAAACGATCACCAGTTGGCTGAAACTGATCAGCCGTGAACCCGCCGCTTACGGCTTGAACGAAATTTTTGTGCGCGGTGTCCATCTGGCGCAGCCGCGCGCGCGCCATGAACCCGATCTTGCCGTTGCGCTCGTCGTGCTGGCGGGCAAACGCAGCCAAACCGCGCTCAATACCCTGCTCGATGACACCGCCTTGATTGCTGTTCTGCCCGAAAATCTTCGCACCACATTAGTCGATCACGAAGGCGATGCGCCCGCGCTCATGACCGTTTACGGCGCGGATTTGTTCCTTGTCGCCGTCGCCCGCGCCACTGCCGCCCAGTATCCCGCCATGATCACGCCCGCCGCCGTTGAACAGGTATGGGCGCTCTTGCATGGCTCTGGCACCATTCACGTGCAGGGCGAATACGCGCCTGACCGCATCCTTGAGGCGTGGATCAACTACGGCGCGGCGTGGATTGATCAGCCCGCGCTGGAAATGCTCTTGCATCTCGCTCTCGCGGAACACCGGGATGATGTCTTTCACCGGCTTGTCACCACGCTTTCGACGCATGACGCACTCATCGCCTTGATCACCCGCGCGCTCCACGACAGCGGACGCAGTGTGAACGACGTGATGGCGCTCATCTCGCAAATCGTCGCGCGCGGCGACATGACTCCGCAGCAGGCGATTGATACCTATGTGCGTTTACTGCGCGGCTGGGATTGGACCAAAGACGCGATTTTGATGATGGCACAGTTGGCGCGCGCGATTCAGTATCACCCCGAACTGCGAATCGATGCTGATGCGCTGTGGAATATCCTTCGCACCGCGTCCGAACTGCGCGAAGATATGATCACGCGCGTAGTGGTCAAGCGCCTTTCCGCCGAAGTCGAAACTATCGAGGATGAAGCCCTGTTCGTCGATTCGCTCGTCAACCTGTACACGCGGTCAAGCTGGAACACAGGCGCGCGCGCCTACTTGATCGGCTGGTGGCGCAAAACCGTGCGCGATCAAAACCCCGGACGTTTGGCGCGTATTGAAAAGGCGCTTGAATCGCGCAAACCCATCGAAAAAGCGCAGGAAAAACCGCTTGAAGAACTGCGCGATATTTTGCAGACGATTTCCGCGCTGCGGCGCATGGTGGGCAAACGCACCTTGGAGCAGTTCGCCGAAGCAGTCGCCATCACCTTCGATGTCATGGAATCGCTTGCCGAAGCGTTCGATCCATCACCGCGCCGCGAAGCGACATTCGATGAAGCCACTGTCCGCGCTGAACTCGACGCGCGCGCGGATGAACTTTCGCCGCACGCCCGCAAAATTCTCGCCAACAATCTCAAAGAACTGGCGGGATTAATTGCCAACATGGGTGACAACCGCAGCAAAGCTGGTCTGCGCCGCCGCCCTGAAGAACTTGACCGTTCCCTGCTGACAGGGGAACAATCTCCCCACAGCGCCGTTGATGCCCTCAAATGGTTAAGCGGCTACCTGAGCGGCGCGCACACCGCGGGCGACGAAGCCGAAGTGTAAGGGCGTGCGAAACGCGATGCTTCGTCTGTGAGCCGCCCACGATGCGCCCCGCTTACCGCCTACACCGAATCGAACACCCCGCCCAATATCTGGACGATCTCGTCTATCTCATTCGCCGTGATCGTCAGCGGTGGGGCGAACGCCAGCGTACTACCCACATTGCGTGTGCGTAATCCGCGATCCTGACACATGCGGAATACCTTCGCCGCCAGCGCCAAATCTGCTGTCTTGGAGTCTTTATCCGTCACCAGTTCCACCCCGCAGATCAAGCCCTGCCCGCGCACATCCCCCACAAACGAGAATTCGCGCAGTCCTTGCAGTCCTTTGAGCAGGCGCGCGCCCATCTCGCGCGCTCGTTCGACTAGTTTCTCGTCCTCAATGATCTGCAAGTTGCGAAGCGCCACCGCGCACGCCGTCGCGTGACCGGAATACGTGTACCCGTGCATAAAGCTGTCGGTATCTGGCGCGCTCTGGATCGCGTCGTAGATCGCGTCGGTGATCTGGCAGCCGCCCAACGGCTGATACCCGCTGGTGATCGCCTTGGCAAACGAGAGAATATCCGGCTGGATGCCGTAGCGATTCAAGCCCATTAACTCGCCTGTGCGCCCAAATCCGGTGATCACTTCGTCCGCGATCAGCAGCACGCCGTACTCGTCGCAAATCTGGCGCAAGCGTGGGAAGTAATCTTCCGGCGGCACAATCACCCCGCCGACACCCTGCACGGGTTCAGCGATCACCGCCGCGATGGTATCCGCGCCTTCACGTTGGATGATTTCCTCAATCGCGCGCGCTGCCGCCAAGCCGATTGTGTCGCCGGCTTTCAATTCGCCATCAAAGCGATACGGATAGGGCGAAGGCGCATGGATGAATCCCGGCACAGGCGGACCGAACATCTTGTGATAACGTTCGATTCCCGTGGCGAATGTCGCCGCCAGTGTGATCCCGTGATAGGCGAACTTGCGCGCGATGATCTTCACTTTTTCCGGCTTGCCTACGCGCTTCCAGTAGTAGCGCGCGATCTTGAACGCGCTGTCGTTCGACTCTGACCCGCCCGACGTGAAAAAAGTCGTCTTTAATCCGGTATATGCATAACCGGACAGCTTGTCCGCCAATTCCAGCGCGGGGATATTCGTCATCCCGGCGAAGTTCGACGTGAACGCCAGCTTCTTGATTTGGTCATACGCTGCTTGTGCGAGTTCTTCGCGCCCATACCCGACGTTGACGTTCCACAGCCCCGCCATACCATCAAGAATCTTCCGTCCATCCGCTGTATATAAATACACGCCTTCGCCGCGTTCAATCACCAGCGGATCGGTGTGCGTTTTGGGGTGCTGAAGCGGGTGAAGCTGTCGCTTGTCGCGTTCCTGTAAAGCCGCGTAATCGCTTGGAGAAACGGTCATCATAAAGCCCTTTGCGCTAAAGCCATTTTCTTCAACCATACCGAAATTTGCCCAAACCCCAAAATATGAGCTTGCGCTAGGGTAAACGCAAATTCTTCAAGCGCCCCTTGATGGGATCGTCATTATCCCAACCCGTCATGTTGCGTGGGGCATCGATGCTAACTTTGATCGACGGGTCTTGCTTGAGTAGAGTGAGGGGGATAGGGCGAAGGGGTGCTAGGTTGTGCGGGCTGTGATCCTTGCGGACACGGGACTCATCTGTTCGGAAGGCGACACATCCCGCACCCTGCGTGTCTGCCATTTTGTCACAATAAATACGAACACTTTTGCGATAAATCCGCCATACTGCTATCATCAACGGCATGAAATAACTCGCACAGGCACATGATGATTTACGATAAAGCAACACTGGAACATCTGAAAACGAGCGATCTGAACCAGCTTTACCGCACCATTTCACAGCTTAAAGAAAATCGAGGGCTGCTGTTTATTCTGGAAAACTTGGGGCATTTGCCCCGCGCATTCGACGGCAGCATCCTTGTGCCGCTTGTTAACCACGAAAACAGTCAAATCCGTTACTGGGCTGTGAAAAACTTGGGTAAGCTTTCAGATTTTCAGTACAGTGACTTGTTATTTCAGGCTGCAACAAACGACACAGACTCGCTTGTGCGTCGAGAAGCTGTTTCTGCAATTGGGCGAATGCGCGACTCGCGCGCCGTTTCTCTTTTGATCCAACTACTTGCCGACAAAGACCCCAAGGTCGTATTACAAGCGATTCGCGGTCTGCTGGTGTTCCTGAAGCGCTCAAATCCCTGTCAACACACCCAAACGAAATAATTCAATCGGTCATTCGTAGAGAATTTGTATCCGAACGGGTTTCCACAAGAAAAACACAAACGCCATCTGTTCACAGTATTCGCAACCTAGCTGTGTTAGGGGATGTCCGAGAGATTATCGGTTCTGTCGCTGATGAATCTGTACATTTGACGTTTACCTCTCCGCCTTATTACACGCCCGCGATTACGCGATATATGAAAGCTATCAGGACTATCTCGATTTTTTGACAGATGTGTTTCAGGAAGTCCACCGAATTACGAAAGAAGGACGCTTTTTCATCCTCAACACCTCCCCTGTGATTATGCCGCGTGTAAGCCGCGCACACGCTAGTAAGCGGTATCCCATTCCATTTGACATTCACCCTATGTTGACCAGCATGGGGTGGGAATTTATTGACGATATTGTGTGGATGAAACCAGAAGCCAGCGTTAAAAATCGTAACGGTGGATTCATGCAGCATCGTAAACCGTTAGGCTACAAGCCAAATCCTATAACGGAATACCTAATGGTCTATCGTAAGCAAACAGACAAACTTCTCGACTGGAACATGCGTCAATATGATGATGCAACTGTCGAAGCCAGCAAAGTCACAGGCGAATATGAGTCATCGAATGTGTGGCAAATCGATCCAACGTTCGATAAGGTTCACAGCGCCGTTTTTCCATTAGAACTATGCCGTCGTGTTATTCAATACTACTCGTTCGTAGGCGATGTTGTTTTCGATCCATTCGGGGGAAGTGGTACATTAGCGAAAGCATCTCTGATGCTCGAACGTCATTTCTTCTTGACGGAGCAAGACCCCATTTATTTTGAGCGCATCAAGCAAAATCTATCAAACTTGTTTTGGGAAGCGCGCTTTATGACCGCTGAAGAATTTCGCTACTCTCCCAGTTCATCAACATGACCCTAACCGATATTGTGATTCAGAAAGTCATCGTTCGTTTATTGCAAGGGCAAGATTACCGTACCGAAATTCTTGCTTTGATTAACGCCAGTTTTTTACAGTACGTCATCGAATTTTTTGGCAAGGTGGCAGAAGCAAAGCTCAAAAATCAAAGCATTGACGGTGATTGGTACAAACGCGAATTTTTGCTCGCTCCGGGGCTGACCACCAACGACATCATCATTAACGCGGGGTTGAACACAAAGACGGTTTCAAATCAGTTCAAAAGCGCTAGCCGAAAAGTTGTTTTGGAAGTTGCGCCAGAACATTATGATGAACTCTATAAAGCGATCAGCACCCTTGCTTCACAATCGGATGAAATTGATCTCACACTCACCATCAAGTTTCGCGGCGTGAGCGTTGACTTGAATATCACCGAGAGTTTGATTGTCATCAATACGCTTGCGGTGAAGCGGGCGCAATTACGCGATGGGGCATGGAGCAGCGTGGGAAAGCGGGTTGAAAAATACTTGATGCTGACGTTATGCCATCTTCATAAAGTGCCTGATTACTGCTATGAACTAAAGGGACGAACGACTCAAGAGCGCGAAGTGGACTTCTTCTTGGTGAATCCTGCTACAGGAAAGCGGTTTAGCTGTGAAGTCAAGCTCATGGGAAAAGGCAACCCTGAAAGCGCAGACGCGGTGATCGCCCGTGATTCGGATGTGTTTGTGGCAGATACCCTTTCAATGCTAAACAAGCAGCAGTTGACAACACGAAAAATTCAATGGGTAGAACTGCGGGATAGAGATGGCTACAAACAATTTTTGAACGTATTGAACGCGCTTGGTATTCCAGCACAACCCTTCACGGGGGATTTGGATTCAGCGATAGAAACGATTTTTGAGCAGGTTTTTCCCCACATCAGCGATGAAACCGTGGACATCCCGCTTGATGATACGAATTTCGATCCTCACAACGAGTGAGCGGTAAAAAATCAGGGCAAACACACCAACACCCCTCAGGCTCGCTGTGCGCGTCACCTTTCCCGAATTCAGGGTAGAAAAAAGCCTACATTCGTGTTTTTCGATCCTCAACTTGGGATGGGAAATTGGCTTCAAACTGAGCCTGTGAGCAAACACGTGATTTGATGCGTTCGCCCTAGTTAAAAGTCCCTTTGCGAGCAAGTTTAGCGGGGGCGCATAGCTCGTTTGGTCTGCGCCCCGGCTCATTCCCGACTATTTGCCCGCCAGCACGCCGCCAGCAGAATGCGAACCATCAGCACGCACATGCTCAATCATGCGAACCGTCGCATTGAGTTCCTTGCGGCGCGCTTCCACCAGCGCGTTCACCATGCGCGTTTGTACAGCAAGGGCATCGGTGAGGCTGTCGATTTTGCGGTGCAAGTCCGCGATTTCTACTTCGTTCTTGAGATTGACTTGATAATCGTTCTGGGCAACAGCGCGATCTTTCGACGCTTGGCGATTCTGCGCCATCAAAATCACGGGGGCTTGCAGCGCTGCAAGTGTGCTTAACGTCAGATTGAGCAAAATGAACGGATACGGGTCAAACGCGCCCACACCCATCGCGCCATTGACCGCGATCCACGCGATCATGACGAACCCGAACATCAGAATGAATTTCCAGCTCCCCGCAAAACTCGCCAGCTTATCGGCAAGCCGGTCCCCAATCGACGCGGTTTCGTCAATTTCCTCGTATACGTCATCGGTGACGATATGCGGACGCAGATCGCGGATGAGGGTTTGGGCTTCGGGACTGAGCAGATTTTCCAATTCCTCAATCTCGTTGATCAAGTCTTGAATTTCGCTGTCATCATCAACGGGATTAACCAAGCCCTTGAGCAGCAAATCGTTGTACATGAGAACCCTCCACAGCACCTATTGGACGGGGGAATCACCAGCCGCAAACAGGCAAAACCGAATCTGCCACTGTTACGGCAAGCGGAGAAACACCCGCAAGATCATATGCTCAAAACCAGAACATTTGATCCGGTAGATAAAGAGATGTGATTGTGTGGAACAGGTCGGTTTATCCGGGGTTTCCCTGTCAATGCAGGGTCGGCTGAGTGCCGCGTTATCTACCCCGGTGTGCTCAAAGGTCTAACACAGGGGGGAGATCAACGCCGTGTCACTCTGCCGCCGGATAAAGGCGGCTGTTCGTAACTACTACCAGCGTCCATTGAATCCTTCACTTGAACGTCGGAAACAAAACGCAAAGCGGTGAGTTTTTTCGCTCAATCCGCTTTGACATTGACACTATAATCCCGATTTACAGTGGTGTAAAGAGGGGATTACAACAAAAGCATTTAGGATTTGTTCGTGCACTTTGTCAGGGCAAACTATTCTGGCACGTAGGCGATCACGCGGCTGTCATTCGCCACATAAAAGCGGTCACCAAAAACCGCGATTGCTTGGACCGGCGCAATATCGAGCGATTCGCGCTGTACGATTTCAGGGGTGGCAGGATCGCTCACATCATAGATCGTCACCGCGTCACGGTCTGCGTTCAAGACCAGCAGCCATTGAGCGTCTTCGCGGTCTAAGAAATACGCTCCAGCGGGCGATGCTTCGCCTTCAATCACATTCTCAACCGCCAGCGAGACTGGGTCAAATAATGTAATGCGACCATCATTCAGCACCGCCGCGCCCATTGTCATACTGCCGTTGATCGCTAACTTCACCGCAGGCGCATCCAATTCGATAACCCCGCTCGCGGCGGTTTGCGCCCCTTGTTCCAGCGCAAAAACACTAATCAACGGGCGGTTGCTCGACGCGACGAACAGCATATCGTTCGTCAATGCGGCGGTGGCAGCGTTGGTGGTAGTGTTAATCGAATTGACGTTGTCCGCCGCCAGCAGTTCCATCAGCGTATAACCTCTGCCCGTGACGACAACCGCCCAGCGTTCATCGGGCGAAATTGCCAGCGCAGTGGGATTTTTGGGAATGTCGATCCATGTGACCGGAGCGTAAGGCTGTGAGGGGTCATAATCGGCGGGGGCAATCACCTGCACCAAATCGGTTGATTCGCTCGTCGCCACCGAAACCACCGCGAAATCATCTGACGCGACAAGATTGAGGGGCACGCCGTCAACATCAACGGTGGACACCAAGCTGGGCTGATCCGCCGTATCCGGCGATGCGATACTATATACCCGCACCTGATTATTTGCCGCGTCGGCAACCATTAATAGGTCGCCATCGGAGGTGACAGCCAGCGCGCGAAAATCGCCCGCTTCAATCTGCGTGACAGGCTGACCAAGCGTAGTATCGCCGGACTGCGCGGCGGGTTGGGCAGCCGCCGTTAGCGTCATTCCCACCCCGCCGAACATCAAACACACGATGCCGACGAGCATCCACGAAGCAGTTGGTTTGCACATGAGTACCCGTCCTATTTGCACCGCCATCCGTTAAAGGACGAACAGACTATTATATATCGTCATCATCATCGTAGTAATCGTCGTCATCATCATCATCGTCGAAGTCGTCATCTTCGTCGTCATAATCATCGAAGTCGTCGTCTTCGTCGTCGTCGTAGTAATCATCGTCCTCGTCGTCGAATTCCTCGTCGTCGAGTTCTTCGTCGTCGAGCAAATCGTCCGCTTCTTCAAACTCATCATCGAGATCGAAGTCGTCGTCCGTTTCCACATCGTCTTCAAAATCGTCCGTGCGGTCGTAGATCAGGTCATAATCCATGGTTCATCTCACCTGAAAGTTGGTCGGCATAAGTCCCGGTGAATGCTTACAGATTGCTGCCTTATTGCCATTGTAGCGTAAAGCGCGCGTATTGTATCACGCACAGTTGGCTTGCCAACTGTCAAAAAGACCGAATTTTGTGTGAATTTGCTATTTCTACCAGATTTGGGGGTCATACGTTTTATTTCCCCGCACAACCTTCACTTTTGCCCCTCAACCACAGCGAGAGCGGCGGCTGACCGTCTGAAACGCTGTTTTGTGGCGAAACGGGCTGAGCTTTGTAAGGGGATGCCGCCAAATCCGCTAGAACGCGTGAATTTTCACCCGCATGCGCTAATCTGGAATGAAGCCCAAGAAATAGCGGTGCAAGCGCGAATCGCCCGTGAGTTCCGGGTGAAACGCCGTCGCCAGCAAATGTCCCTGCTGCGCCGCGACAATGCGACCATCCGGGAGGGTTGAGAGTACATCCACGCCTTGATGCACTTCCGTCACGATGGGCGCGCGGATGAACACGGCATGAAAAGGGGCATCGCCCACTTTGGGAATCGCCAGTTCGGTTTCAAAGCTGTCGATTTGCCGTCCGAAGGCGTTGCGATTGACCTTAATATCCATTACGCCCAAAATTGGCTGGCGGTCAATGCCAATGTCCTTGGCGAGAAAGATCATGCCCGCGCATGTCCCCCATGTTGGCTTGGCGCGGGCAAATTCGCGCAGCGGATCGATCAATCCATACGTAGTCGCCAATTTGCCAATGGTGGTGCTTTCGCCGCCGGGAATGATCAACCCATCCAAGCCTTCAAGCTGCTCTGGTTTTCTCACCTGTACCACATCCGCGCCCAAAGCGCGCAGCATTTTCTCATGTTCGATGAACGCGCCTTGCAGCGCGAGAACGCCGACTTTTTTCATACTACCTCTGCCGCTCGTAAATGCCGTGCCGTTGAAGTTGTGCATCATCGTCGCAAAAATGGCGCAGCAAATCAATGTCTGGTTAAGTCCGCTGGTGCGGCATTTGCCAGCGGGGGAGTATGTGCTGGCGCTTGGCGTGTACGATTACACGACCGGGAACGGCTGATTAAATCGAAGGTTCAGTATCAATCCATTGTGAAACAATAACACATTCTCCGTTGTGGGTGAACACATGGTTGTTGAACACGCAGCATTATTCCGTGTTTCAACTGGCATTATTTGACCACCGCAAAACACGATACAATTTACGCTCATCACCGACACGCATTCGCGCTGATTGTTCTCGACAACTTTGTAAACGATTGGGTAGAGCCATGCCCGACACACTTCCAGACGCACAAGCGTCTCGTTCTGGTTTTCGCGTGCCGTTGAACAGCTTTCGCTCACGAATCATCACCATTGTGCTGATCGTGTTTATTCCGGTGATTTTGTTGGTGCTGCTCAACAGCCAGCTAGAACAGCAGCAAGCGGTACAGCTTGCTCAAAACGACGCGCTCGATCTCGCGTACAATCTCGCGTCGGAAAACGAACAGCACATCGAAACGGCGCGCGAACTGCTCGTCACGCTGACCGAACTCCCCGCCGTGCGTGAACGAAACCCCGCCGAATGTACCCCCATTTTTGAACGCTTTCGCGATGCGCTCCCGCGCTACACGGGCATTTTTGCGGTTGATGCCAGCACCCACACGGTCTATTGCAGTTCGCGCGGCAACACATCGACTGAGCCGCTCGATTTCGCCCAGTTCCCGTGGTATGCCGAAGCCCTCAACGCCGACGACTTGATCATCAGCGAGTTTCGCATCGCTAGTATTTCCGGTCAGCCTGTCGTCACGTTCGCGTATCCCCTGTTCGACGAAAACGGGCAGTTAATCGCTGTGATCGCGGCGAATCTGTCGCTTGAATGGATGAACCGGTACATCGCGGATCGCGTCGATCAACTGCCCGCCAATACCACGTTCACCCTGCTGGATGACAGCGGGCAAACGCTCGTGCGCTACCCCGATGATCTCGCGCTTATCGGGGAACTTTATCCGCTGGTAGAAGTGCGTGAAGCCGCCTTGAGCAATAGTTCAGGCACGCTGACCACAACGGGCTTTGATGGTCTGCTGCGCTTGTATTCCTACTTTGAAGTCCCCGTTGGCAGCCGTAAACTGCACGCCATCGTCAGTGTGCCCCAAGCAGCGGCGCTGCAAGAAGCGCAAGAGGCACGCAATCGCACGCTTATCGCCGTGATCGGGATCGCGGCTGGCGGAATGCTGTTCGCGTGGATCGCCAGCGGTTTGCTCATTCAGCCCATCCAGAGCTTGATTGGCGTGAGCCGCCAGATCGCACGCGGGCAGGTGTCATCGCGCACACGGCTCACCAGCGATATTATCGAACTGCGCGATCTGCTCTCGTCCTTCAACGAGATGGCGGAACAGGTCGAAGTCGATCAGCGCACGCGCATCGACGCGCTTGCCCAAGCGAACCATCAACTGCGCGATCAAATTGCCGAACGCGCTGCCGCCGAACGCCGCAACACGATTCTGAACGATCTTGCCGTCGCGCTCTCTGAAGCCTTGACGAGCGATCAGGTAGCGAACGCGGTCATCGACAAAGGGCTGCGCCCGATTGGCGGGAATACGGCGGCAATCACGATTGCGGCGGGAAATAAAGCGCAGCTCCATGTGCTGGCACGCTGTTTTGGTGACGCGCCCCCAACCAATACGCAGATTCCCTTTGTCCCGCTCGATCCGCCGTCGCCGTTCACCGATGCGTATATGTCTGGCAAAACCATCTGGATTTCATCGCGTGACCAACTCCGCGCCGATTACGCCCGCGCGCTTGAAAGCGGTATGGAGGAGTCGCTGCTATCGGGTGGGGCATATGTGCCGCTGCACATCGGCAAAACTGTGATCGGCGTACTGTACATGGGATCGCCAGCCGATGCGCCTATCGCCGACCCGCAAAAAGATATGCTGCTGTCGATTGCCAGCTACTGCGCGCAAGCTCTCGAACGCGCCCGCCTGTTTGAATCGGAACGGCAGGCGCGTGAGGACATCGAACGCACGCTCTCGCGCATTCAGCAGCTTCAGCAAACAACCGCCGCGCTTTCGCGTGCGGTCACACCGCTGGAAATCGGGCGCATCCTCCTTGAACAGGGCGCGCGCTATCTCGGTACACAATCAGGCACAATCTATTTGCTCGATGAGCAGCATGAACAGTTCAAACTGCTGCACCACTTGAACCCACGCTCATCGGTTGAAGATCAAGCCAAGTGGCGGCACTTCCCATTAGACCCGCAGTATCCCATGGGCTGGGCGGTCATCGAAAAACAGCCGCTGTGGTTCAGCAGCATCAGCGAAGTGTACGAACACTTCCCCGCTGTCGCCGGTATTTTTTCCATCACCGAAAAGGGCGGACACGCTATCATCCCGCTTTTGCTAGGGGGAGAAGCATTGGGGGCGATCAGTTTCAATTTCACCGATTCGCGCTCTTTCGATGAAGAAACGCGCAATCTTGTCGTCGCGCTCACATATTTATGCGCCCAAGCCCTTGAACGCGCGCGCTTGACCGAACAGGCGAAGCTCGCTGCCGCCCAAGAAGCCGCAGCCGAAGAACGCGCCCGGCTCGCGCGCGATTTGCACGATGCGGTCAGTCAAACGCTGTTTTCCGCTACCAATTTTGCTGAAGCTCTGCCGAAACAGTGGGAGCGCGATCCCAAGCGCGCGATGGAACTGCTCGACCAATTGGTCATCCTCAACCGCGCGGCGATGGCGGAGATGCGCTCACTGCTCTTTGAACTCCGCCCCGAAGCCGTCATGAAAACGCGCTTGAGTGTACTGTTCATGCAGTTGATTAACGCGGCGAAAGGGCGGCGCGTAATTGACGCGCAGCTTCATATCGACGGCGTGCATGAAGCCGACGAACTAGGACGATCCCCCTTGAATGGGTCACCCAGCGGCGTTTCGCCGCTGCAACTGCCGCCGAATGTGCATTTTGCCTTCTACCGCATCGCGCAGGAATGTGTTACCAACATTCTCAAGCACAGCAGCGCCACCGCTTTCGAGATTGAACTTTCGCAGGAAAACGGCATCGTGCGTTTAACGGTGAGCGATAACGGGCAAGGTTTTGAAATCGTCGATTCGGATACCGGATTCGGCTTGGAAAACATGCGCGAACGCGCCGCGTCGATTGGCGCTTCACTCGAAATCGACAGCGCCCCCGGCGCGGGGACGCGCATCAGCGTGACATGGGACAGCACCAAGCAAATGGTCGATGAATCCAACGGCGAACCCATCGACATCAACAAGCAAGGGATAATCAATTCCAACTGACGTTCACTCGCAACCAATCTGCGGGACTTCCGTATTACGTTGTGGATGTTCCTATAGAGAAAAGAGAGCGAGGCTCAAACGAATGAAGCACCAAAGCCGTTGGAATCTTCTGGTCATCCCGTTCGCCGTAATCGTCATGGGAATGATTCCCGCATTTGGAACGCTGGCGCAAACCGACGCGCCACGCCCGCTTGAGGATATTCTCCCGGCGTTTGAATCGCTCATCGAATCGGAAATGGCGTATTACCACATTCCCGGCATGGCAGTCGCCATTGTGCAGGGAAACGAAATTGTGTATGCGCGTGGGTTTGGCTTGCGCGACGTGGAGAACAATCTCCCCTTTAGCACGGATACACGCTTTCTCGTCGGCTCAACCACCAAGTCGATGACATCGCTGTTGGTGGCGCAGATGGTCGAACGTGGTGTGCTAACGTGGGATACGCCCGTCACCGACATTCTGCCGGGCTTCCGCACGTCCGATGATGCGCTCACCGAACAAATCACCGTGCGCGATTTGATGGGTATGGGGACAGGGCTGGAATCAAGCCCGATTGCGGCGCTGAATTGGGGTGAATGGACTGTCGATGATATGCTCAACGCCATCGCGGAACAGGCAGTTGGCGGGGATTTCGGGGAGCATTACGCCTACAACAATGAAGTCTACGCATTGGCGGGGTATGCGGCATTATCCGCCTTGGGCGATGAACTCACCAGCGATGCCTATGCCGCGCTCATCAACGACAGCTTGTTTGAGGCGATTGGAATGCCAAGCGCGCTGGTCGGGGATGATCAAACGCACGTGGGCGGGGATGTGGCGTACCCGTATGAAACGCCCATTCTCGGTGACACCGAAGGCTTTTCGCGCATGACCGTGCCGCCGATTGGCGTGGTCGCGCCGTCGGGCGCGGTGTGGATGAACGTCGAAGATATGGCGCGTTACGTGATCACGCAGAAGAACGGGGGCATCACCCCCGATGGCACCCGCATCGTCGATGAAAGCATTCTGGCGGAAACATGGATTCCCGGCGTGACCGTCGATTTTGACGCGCCGGGCGTGACCGATCCCGCCTATGGCATGGGGTGGGTGTCGCTGAATTACCACGATCTCCCCATTCTTTATCACGATGGTGGATGGCAGGGCTATTCGACACAGATGATGATTTATCCGTCGGCGGATGTGGGGGTGGTGCTGTTCGCCAATTCAACAGCCGGATCATCAGCGAACTATGCGCTTTCGTTCGGTCTGCTTGAACTGCTCTACGGGCTGGAACCCGCCGCAGTTGAACACATGCGCGGCGAATACGATACTTTTATGATGCAGATCAATCAACTGCGCGCGCTCGTCCCCGACACAGCGGTGAGCGCCGAAGATGCCGAAGGGATCGTCGGGGCGTATTCTGACGGTTGGGCAGTTGAACACCGTGACGACAACACGCTGTGGATCAATTACGGTGAATGGAACTTCCAGATCGTCCCGCTTCCCCCGGAGTTGGTGCCAAATATGTACATCGCCATCAACAACGGCGGCGCGGGGACGTTCATTACGCTGGAGCAAACGGAAACCGAAACGGCGTTGAGCCTAGCATTGGGCACGGACGAGCTTCGCATCGTGCGGCAGAATGAATAAAAGAGAAGTAGGGAGGGGTCTTGCCCCCTCCCTACAGTGAGGCGCGAAAAGGAAGATTTATGCCGAACCCGATCTCGACGATACTGCAACATCACCCCGCCGTCATCCTTGATGGGGCGCTGGCAACCGAACCGGAACGGCGCGGGTGCGATCTGCGCGATCCGCTGTGGTCGGCAAAAATCCTCATCGAACAGCCGGACGTGATCCGTGCCGTCCACGCCGATTACTTCGCGGCGGGCGCGGACTGCGCCACCACCGCCAGCTATCAAGCGACTTTTGAGGGCTTCGCCGCGCGGGGATTTTCGCGTGACGAAGCCGCGCGCTTGATGCGCCTGTCGGTAGATTTAGCACGCGAAGCCCGCGATGCGTTCTGGGCTGTCGAATCGAACCGTGTCGGGCGTTCACGTCCGTTCGTCGCCGCGTCGATTGGACCTTACGGCGCGTACCTGCATGATGGCAGTGAATATCGCGGTGATTACGACCTCACGCTCACCCAACTGATCGACTTTCACCGTCCGCGCATGGCGGCACTCATCGACGCGGGCGCGGAACTGCTGGCGTGCGAAACCATCCCCTTGAAACTTGAGGCGCTGGCGCTTGCCCAGCTTTTGCGCGAATTCCCCGGCGTTTATGCGTGGATCAGCTTCAGCGCGCGGGATGGCAAACACGTAAGTCACGGTGAAACCCTCGCGGAATGTGCCGCCGCGCTCGATGATCACCCGCAGATCGCCGCAGTGGGAGTCAACTGCACGCCGCCGCAGTACATGGCGGAACTAGTGCGCGCGGCGAAATCCGCCACCAGCAAGCCGATTCTCGTCTATCCCAATTCTGGCGAAGTGTACGACGCGGCTAGCGGCACGTGGAGCGGTGTACAGTCGTGCGAATCGTTTGGCGCGGATGCGCGGACATGGTTCGACGCGGGCGCGCGCATCATCGGGGGATGCTGCCGCACTACACCCGATCACATCCGCGAGATTGCGGCGCTGCTGCGTGTGTAAGGGGCGACCCATGCACCGGATGATGACCACTTTTGCCATACTGTGCGCTTTGATTCTCGCGTTGGCGGCTGGCGGCAGCTTCGCAACCCCAACCGATTATTTCAGGGTAACGGTGATTGTAGACATGACAACTGATCCGGTCAGCCGGGAACAAGCGGAGGCGGTACTCGCACTTGCAAACGAAAAAATGATCGCCCTGACCGGATTTGGCTTACAGCTTCACGACTTTGTGGAGGATTACAGCGGCGGCTCGATTGCCAGCATCGCGGAAAATTACATGCAGCGCGCAAGTTCCCTTCCCAATGGCATCTTGATCTTTTCAGTCGGTGACGATGACCGGGCGAGAATCAACCGGGCATACGCCCGACAAATTCCCGCGCCGGATGGCTTCAGGAATACGTTTGTTTCTCCGTATCTGGGCGATGGACATATGTACATTGCCATCCTTCAGTTTAATTATCTCTATGCCGCCTGTGGATACGCGGGCACGGACACGATCCAGAGTCCGGTTTCCAGCGGCGGGGAATGTCCCGGTGGAGATGGGCAGGTTTGCGCGGCATGGGAGGGGTTGCAGGTTTGCCCGGTTGCTTTGCCTGTCTTGGAGGGTCATACGCCCGTTGACTTGGCTTCCGGCGTGGTCATCCACGAGTTTATGCACGGCTTTGGCGCTAAGGGAGCGGGCAATCATTACACAAGTGCGGCTTGCCATGAAACAATGGGCTGGAAGCCGGATCATTTCGTTTTGGATGAAGCGGAATACTACAACGACTTTTGTCCGAACGTGTATGACATTTTTCGGGACTCCTACCGACCTTAGCCGATCCCCAACGTATCCAGCGCCGCTGTAAGCTGTCCCCATGCCCATGTGTGCATATCCGGCGATTCATACTGGCGATAGACCGCTTCGATGACGGTGATAAAGTGCAAATACACGTTGTAAAGCGCCCGCCGCTGACGTTTTTCCGGCGTATCGAGTATGTCCACGCCGTAACCGTCCGCGAACGCGCCAACCCCGCTTAGGCTCGGTGTCATGCCGCTGAAATTCACTTCCATCAGCGGATCACCCCACATCGCGCGCTCAAAGTCGATGATGCCTGTAATACGCCCCGTTTCGGGATCAATAAACACATTCCCATCCCACAAATCCCAGTGAACCAGCACCGGGTCGGTCACGGCATCCAACAGCGGATAAAATGTCGGCAAAATGCGCTGCAAGTCATCAATGTCGCGCGGCAGTTTGACATCAGCATCACGGGCGTCATCCAATAATCCTGTGATCATGTCCGCGAACGCTTCCCGCCATGTGCCATAGCGCGGATCATTGAAGTATCCAAAGCCTGTGCCGCGTATCGCGTTGATCTCGCGCAAATATCGCCCCACCTGTCGATCTATCGCGTCGATTTTGTCCGCATCCAGCACGCCGCGCAGTTTATTCAGCGGCACACCATCGACAAAATCCATCAAGAAATAGTCGTTGGGGATGATGCCATGCGAAAAATCGACCCCGCGAATGGCTGGCACGGGCACGGATGTGTGTTCGCTCACCAGCCGCATCGCTTCCACTTCGGCGCGCAAGATTCCGCGCTCATAGCGCAGCACGCGCACGCTTGGCGGCGGCGAGACTTTCAGCACCCATTTGCGCCCATCCGCCAGCGTGATCGCATAGGCAGCGTTGAAATAGCCGTCTTTCAGTTCGTCAAATGCCGCCAGCGGCGAATTGCTGTACTGCGCCGCGATTTTCGCCGCGTTTTCCCGGCTCACGTTCGTCTTGGTGACGCTCACAATCCCCATGTTCAGCCCTTCCAAAGCAGACCAATTAAATGTGCGTCCATCCCCCAGAATCGCTAACATCATCCGCATCGCAGGTGATTTACTGTATGCACAAGGGAGAAGCGACAACATGCAGTTTCGTCGTTTAGGATCATCCGGTTTGCAGGTGAGCGTACTCTCGTTCGGCGCATGGGTCACATTCGGCAATCAGCTTGATGTTGATGCCGCGCTCGAAATCATGGCGGCGGCGTATGATCGCGGCTGCAATTTCTTTGATAACGCTGAAGTCTATGCCAAAGGTCGCGCGGAAACCATCATGGGCGAGGCGCTGGTCAAAAGCGGCTGGCGGCGCGACAGCTATATCGTCTCTAGCAAAGTGTTCGGCGGCAGTGTCGAAAACCCATCGCCCATTCAGCGGGGATTATCGCGCAAGCACGTGGTTGAAGCGGCGCATCAAGCGATCCAGCGGCTTCAATGTGGTTATCTCGATCTCTACTTCTGTCACCGCCCTGACCGCGAAACGCCGATTGAAGAAACCGTCCGCGCCATGACCGAATTGATCCAGCGTGGCGATGTGCTGTACTGGGGCACAAGCGAATGGTCATCGCAGGAAATCATGGAAGCGTACAGTGTGGCGCGCCAGTACAACCTCATCCCGCCGACGATGGAACAGCCGCAGTACAATATGTTCACGCGCTACCGCGTGGAAGTCGAATACAAGCGGCTGTACAACCCCGCGACTGTCGGCTTAGGCACGACGATCTGGTCGCCCCTTGCCAGTGGACTGGTGACAGGCAAGTACAACAACGGCATTCCGGCGGACAGCCGCCTCAATTTGCCCGGTTATGAATGGCTGAAAGAACGCCTGAGCGGTGAATGGGGACAAAAGATACTCGCATCGCTGCCCAAACTGGCATCCATCGCCGCCGATCTCGACGCGACGCTGCCGCAGTTGGCGCTGGCATGGTGCGTGAAGAATCCCAACGTCAGCACCGTAATCACGGGCGCATCCAAAGTGTCGCAAGTCGAAGAAAACTTCGGCGCGCTCGACGTGCTGCCCAAGCTCACCGACGATGTAATGGCAGCGATTGATACCGCGCTTGGCAACAAAGAAACCCGCTTCTACGGCTCAAGTGAGTAGCTTTCATCCCGCGTTCTTGTACGCCAGCGGCGATGTACGTTTAATAAATTGAGAGAAATATCGTTTGTAGGGGCGGCATACATGCCGCCCGCTATCTCCGGTGCTTTTGCCAATGTGAATCGATTCATCCCCGATTGTACGGGCGCTATAATCGTCATCATCCACGAAACCGAATGAGGATGAACGCGCATGACTCCCGTCCTCGATACCCTGTATTTCACGGTGCAATACTTCACTGGCAAAGAGTACAAAAACGATGATGGAACGCCCTAGTATGTCGCGTCATGTGAAGCCGTTATCGGGGTCACGCAGGGCGAGACATGGCATGATTTGATGCAAAACATCCACAAACTGGTTGAATCGTTCCTCGCATACGAACCTGCCGTTAAAGTGTACAATCTTGTACCAAATCCCCGCATCGTTATCACAATGGAACTGCCCGAAAACTATGCCGAAATGAGATAATGTTTCCGCGCGCTTGCCCCATCCCCCGCGAACAGTACAATCAAGTACATAACCTAATACTTGAATCGGAGCAATACCGATGCTGTCCGCACTGATTCGCACGCTTGTTGAAGCCGTTGTCGCGTGGATTCTCGTCACCCTGACGATCTTTTCGGCGGTTGCCGCCTTCGCGGGCTACTCAACCGCGCCGTTCTGGTTCGATCCAAGACTGTCCCCAGCCGAACAGGAACGCGCCCACCAAAACATCTTGGATGAAGGCGGCGCAAGTGACAGCGTGTTCGCCCAGTATTCAAATTGGGTCAACGACGTGATCGAAGGCGAGTTCGGGCGCTCGACGTTCTACCGCCGTTCGGTGAGCAGTTTACTGCCCGAACGTCTCGAAGCCACTTCTGAACTGCTCTGGATCGGTTTGGGATCGGCGCTGCTGGCGATCATCATCGCCCAAACACGCCGCGAAACCCAGCACACAGAGGCGATCTCACGCACGTTTTCCGCGTCGTTTCCCGCCTTCTGGGTGGCGCTTGTGCTGCTGTTCTTGTTTGGCGTTCAAGCGGGCGTACTACCGTTGGGCGGACGCGCGCCCGTGTCCCTCGCTGACAGAATTCCCCCACTTGAGGATCGCTTAGAATACATCGCTTTGCCCGCGCTCGTGCTGTTCACTTACGCGCAAGGGCGCTTCTTGCTGGTGCTGCGTAAAAATGGCGGCGGATTCCGCGCCCTTGCCAGCGAACTCCCCGCCTTGATCGCTACCATTGTCGTCCTAGAAATCATCTTCTCATGGCCCGGTCTGGGGCGCTTATTCATCGAATCGCTCACCAGCCGCGACATTCCGGTGATGCTTGCCTCATTGGTCTATTTGACCACCCTCTTGATCGCGGCTGCCGCGCTCCCGCGCTTTTTCGCCAATCTTCCCCGTGCCAATGACATCATCGCGAAACCCGTTCGCCGTGAGGACATTCTTGCCGATTCCGGCGCGGTCATCATCGAAGAACCGCTGCGCGCCGTCAATTCTGTTATTCAAACATCTGGCACAAACGAAAGTTTGCGCCATTACCGCCTCTTGGTGATCACGTTGATCGTGTTCTTCCTGTTCGCATTTTCTGGTTCGGCGCTCACCGATGCGCTTAATCTCAACCCCACGGCTATCAATGCCCGCGCGACGTTCTTGCCGCCGCTTTCTACCGAAGGTGACTACCCGCTTGGCACGGATGATCTGGGGCGGGATGCGCTTGCCCGTGTGATTGTCGGCGCGCAAAATTCGCTTGGCTACACCCTGATCGCCGCCCTCGTCGCTGTGATCGCCGCCTTTATCCTCTCGCGCGTCGCCCCCGTTCAAGCCCTGCGAAGCATCAGCAGCGTCTTTTACTTCACGCCCGCGCTCTTGCTGGCGATGGCACTGCTCACCCTCATCGATCCGACACGCACCGATCTCATTCGTGTGATCGCGGCGCTGTTCACCATCCCCGCCGCGCTGCTGCTGTTCCGTCAGTTACCGATCAAGATGCTGCCCGTGTTCGCGTTTATCGCGGCGCACGCCCTACTCGCAGAAGCGGTGATCAGCTATCTTGGCTTGGGGATTCAACCGCCCGCGCCGTCACTCGGAAACATGCTCACCAACGCGCAAGTCTACTTCCTCAACGGTCCGCACCTGATTTTTATTCCGGGCATTGTGACCGGCGCGCTGGCGTTTTTGCTGCTGGTGTTCAGCTGCAGCCGCCTACCCAACGAACCCCTCTACCGCGCGTCGTGATCGCGCACTAATTCATAGGGCGGGGTCTTGACCCCGCCCGAACCCGTTGGATTTTCTATCTGTTCAATTTTTTGTTTTGCCGTTCAAAAAAACGGAGGGGTCAAGCCTCCCTCACAAAATCAATTCCCCTCGATAACAATTTTGCCCACGCGATTGTGAATCATCTCGCGGCAGGCGGCACCCGGTTGGAATGCGGACGTGGTTCGACCAAGAAGAAGCCGAACGCCGCGCTGATCCACGCCAGAACTGCCGCAATGATGGCGACGATGTTGAACACCGTGACGAACGACTCGCGGATGGCGGTTTGTGTTTGCGTGGTGAGTTCGGCGGGCAAGCCTTCGGGCGGTGAGGTCGCGCCGAACGCGCTGGAACTATCCATGAGCGCGGCGCGGGCATCGACGGGCATTTCGGCGGGGATACGCGCATCGAGATTGGCTTGGAACTGCGCGAGCGCGAATCCACCGACAACAGCGAGCGCCAAGACCGCGCCAACACGCGCAACCGCGTTGTTGACACCAGATGCCGCGCCGATATTGGCATTGGGAACGGCGGTCATCACAGCGGTAGTCAGCGGCGCGACGGTGATCCCCATACCGATGCCGAGCACCAGCACAGCAGGGAAATAAGTTGTCCAATAATCGGTTGGTCCGTCGGTGATTCCCGGCAGCGCGAATAGGAAGAATCCGACACCGGCAAGCGCGGGTCCAACGGTGAGCAGCAGACGCGCGCCCACTTTGTTGATCATGCCGCCCGCCCACCGTGAGAGCAAGAACAGGCAGACCGAGAAGGGGAGAAATGCCAGCCCCGCGATTTCTTGCGGATACCGCTGCACCTGTTGGATGTTCAGCACGAAGAAATAAGGGGCGATGCGGAGCGCACCGTAGAGAAACAGCGTGAGCAAGTTCGCCCCGCTGAAGGTGCGCGATTTGAACAGCCTTAGCGGGAGCATAGGGTGTTTGACGCGCATTTCGACCAGCACGAATAGGATGAGCAGCAGCGCACCGCCGCCGATCATCGGCAGCGCCGGATCGCCCGGTTGGGCGCTTGGCGCGGAGGTCAAACCAACGGTGAGGAGCGCTAAACTCAAGGTGATGAGGATCGCGCCAGCGTAATCAAGACGTTTCGCGCCTGTATCGGCGCGGCTTTCCGGCACATCGGGGCGCGTGAGCAGGTAGAGCGCGATCAAGCCCAACGGCACATTCACCCAAAAGACCGCGCGCCACAATCCCAAACTTGCCAGCACGCCGCCTAAGATGGGTCCCGCCATTGTTGTGAGCGTGCTGAACATCGACCACGTGCCGATAGCCGCGCCGCGTTTTGCATCGCTAAACGTCGCGCTGATGAGCGCCAAACTCCCCGGCGTGAGCAGCGCCGCGCCGATTCCCTGCACCGCGCGGGCGGCGATCAACACTTCGACGGTGGGTGCGAACCCGCACACAACCGATGCCAACGTGAATAAGCCGATTCCGATGCTAAAGACACGTTTGCGCCCGTAAAGATCGCCCAACGCGCCGCCAACGAGAATCAGCGATGCAAGCAGAAGCGCGTAGGCGTTGCTGATCCAGAACAGATCTGTGCCTGTGACCCGCAGATCAAGCTGAAGGGCGGGTGTTGCTACGTCAAGGGCTGTCGCGTCGATGAATGCCATCGACGAGGCAAGCACCGCCGCGATGATGACGAATCGCTCATAGCGGGGAGATGGGGTTGGTGTGGTCATGCACATGTCATTTCGTGTGTGCCGGATTCTGATGTAGGGACGCGCAGCGGCGCGTCCGCTGTGCCAAACCGTGCTTAGTCCGGCTGGCGGTAGTGAATGTCGAGCGCATCCAAGCGCGGGAGATGCCCACGCAAGCGCCGCGCGAACGCATCGTAGCGTCGTGGAAACGCTGGCGCTGTCCACAGGGCTTCGGCAAGCGCGGCGGCACGCGGATACACCATGTATTCGACCTGATCTTCAGTCGGCATGTATTCCGTCCAAATGTTGCCCTGCCCGCCTAACACGTGCATGAACTTGTCGGCAGGGACACCCTGCATAGGGTCGAACGCATAGACGTGTTCAATGGGGACATAGCCGCCAATCGCGGGCGGTTCGTTTTCGGTGTCTTCCGACTGGTAGTAGTCGAAATAAACGGCGGTGGTGGGCGACATGATCACGTCGTGTCCTGCCGCTGCCGCCGCGATGCCGCCATCCACGCCGCGCCAGCTCATGACGGTGGCGTTTGGGGCTAACCCGCCTTCCAGAATTTCATCCCATCCCACGAGGCGGCGACCATGCTGATTGAGGAATTTTTCCATGCGGCGGATGAAGTAGCTTTGCAGTTCATGTTCATCTTTCAGCCCTTCGCGCTGAATAGCTGCTTGGCATTTCGGGCATTTTTCCCAGCGGACTTTCGGACATTCATCCCCGCCGATGTGAATGTATTCACTGGGGAACAGGTCGAACACTTCTTCGAGGACATGCTGCAAGAAAGTGTAGACGTTCTCGTTTCCGGCGCAAAACACGTCGTCTTCGATGCCCCAAAAGGTGCGGACTTGATAACCGTGTCCGACGCAGCCGAGTTCCGGGTAGCTTGCCAGCGCCGCAACCGCGTGACCGGGCATTTCGATTTCCGGGACAACGGTAACGAATCGCTGCGCGGCATAGGCGACGACTTCGCGGACTTCTTCTTGTGTGTAAAAACCGCCGTAAGGAATCCCGTCGAGCTTGGTGCGATCCGCCGGATAGGGAGTCGCCGCACGCTTCGATCCGACTTCGGTGAGGCGCGGGTAGCGTTTGATCTCCAAGCGCCAGCCTTGATCTTCGGTGAGATGCCAGTGAAAGACGTTCAGTTTATGCAGCGCCATCGCGTCGATGAATTTCTTGATGAACGTGACCGGGAACATATGCCGCCCCACGTCGAGATGCAGACCACGCCAGCGATAGCGCGGCGCGTCCTCAATGGTGAGCGCGGGAAGGGTATAGCTGTCGCGCGGCGCGGACTGCTCTAAATCGGCGGGCAAAAGCTGACGCAGCGTTTGCAGCCCGTAGAACAATCCCGCCGCCGCGCGCGCGCGAATTTGCACACGATCCGGCGTGATGTGCAGGTGATAGCCTTCGTCGTTGGGGGACGCATCATCGGACAAAATCAAGTCGATGGTGTTGGCGCGGCGCGAGTCACTGGTTATCGGCTGCACGGGAAGGGGAAACCCTGCCGCGCGGCGGATTGAGGCGACAAACGTGTCAGCAGCGGCATCTGCCCCCGCAGACACGCGCAGCACGGTATCGGCATTTAGCGTAAAATGCCCTACGCCCGCTGTCAGTGATTGTGGATAGGGGATGAGAGAAAGTTGTTCGAGTGAAGTCACAAGGTTGCTCATAGGAGAGGGACAAAGAATTGACAATGGCTTCTACGTTATCGCAAAACGGTGAAGTCTCAAAATGCGTGGCTCTAAAGGGAGTGCGGAATAATCGGGATATAAACGGACGCGCAGAAGCGCGTCCCTACAGTCAATATCCCAGATTATCTACACCCCCGGCTCTGTTGAAATAGAACCGCGATACAGAGCGCGGTGTACTTATGGATCGGGTATACTCAACTTAAACGAGACGATCAGTGGAGAACGCAGCATGACGAATGCGCCTATTAAACGTACTGGCATGGTGGACAGCCTTTCGGCAAACGAATTTGCCGTCGAAATTGATGGCGAACGCGCGACAGGGATTTTTAAGGTGAGCGGGTTCGCGTCATTCAAGCTGGAAGTGAAGCCCGCGATCACGCGCATGATGACCGACACGTTCAAGATCGCCAAAATGGTGCAGCGCGATCCCAATTTGCCGTTCAATCGTTGGGCACGCGAGACCATCGCCGCAAAAGACGACATCAACCGCCCCAAGCGGACGCTGGCGATCATCGCGGTGGATGACGGGAACGAAATCCGCCGCTGGACGATCAACGGCGCGTGGATCAGTGAGATTGCGTATTCGGATTTCGACACGGGAAGCGGCGAACTGGTGCAAGAAACGCTGACGATCCAGTACGAGTCGATTACCGAGACGTGGGCGGCGAGTTAAAGAACAAGATTCACGTCAGAGAAGCAGAAGTGAAATTGGACAAGTCTTTTGCTTTTTCCTGCGAACCTCTCCCCCCGTCCCCCTCCCCGAATTCGGGGAGGGGGTGGCTCGCGCAGCGAGACGGGGGTGAGGTCATAAGTCAGTGATCTACTCAAGATCACTGAGGGCGTAGAGGCAAGATCGGTTTTCCTTCTGTGCGATGAAATCGTTTCTACACCTGACCTTCGAGTTCTTCGATGGTGTCCATGATGAGTTCGACGGCTTCACCGAGCGTTTCTACGTCGAACGCGAATTTCGCCCCCGCCGCCGCATAGAGATCGGGCAGGCCTTTTGTCCCGCCGAGCGCCAGCGCGCGCTTGTAGGCTGCCAACGCCGCGGGTTGATCCTTGAGCATGTTCGCCCAAATTTGCACGCTGCCCAACTGTGCCATCCCGTATTCGACATAGTAGAACGGGTAGGTGAAGATATGCAGCTTGCGATGCCAGCCGGTCTTTTTGTACTCGTCTAAGCCCGACCAGTCTTCAAACGACATAAACCGATCCCATAGGTCTGACCACGCCGCATCGCAGTTGGCGGCATCGACAGCTTGATCTTCGTGCGTATACGCCCAATGCTGGAAGGCATCGACGACTGCCATGTAGGGCCAGAACGAGATGATTTTCTCCAAGTGTTCGATGCGCGCCTTCGCCGCGTCGGACGTGCTGTAATAGCCGCCGTGTTCGCGCGACCAGAATGGAGTCGTCAGCAGTTCCATCGCCATCGACGCGACTTCGTTGAATTCGGCGGTGACATGGCGCTGCTGTGCATAGGGGAGTTGCAGCTTTTCAAACGCATGGAAGGCGTGTCCCGCTTCATGGACGAGCGTTCGCACGTTGTCCGGCACGCCGACGGAGTTCATGAAGATGAACGGGCGCTTGCTGGCGGGGAGAGTCGAGCAGTAGCCGCCGGGACGCTTATTCTTGCGGCTCATCAGGTCGAGCATGTCATCATCGCGCATGGTGTCGAACCAGCGCCCCAACTGCGGATCGAGCTTGTGAAAAATGGCGCTGCTGGCAGAGACAAATTCCTGCTCGGTTTCAAATGGGCGCAAAGGCGTATCGCTGGTGGGATCAACCTGCGTGTCCCACGGGCGCAGACTGTCCACGCCAAGCCGCTGACGCTGTTTTTCCGCCAACTGTTTCGCCGCGGGAACCGCGATTTGCTCAACCGATTCGTGGAAGCGCACACTGTCCTGCGGGCGATAGTCGAAGCGCTGGCGCAGCACCCACGCATATTGCAGATAGCTGTCATAGCCCGCATTGCGCGCCATTTGCCCGCGCAGCGGCACGAATTTCGCCCATAGATCATTGAGCTTGTCGCGGTCAGCAAGCTGGCGATCCATCGCCGCGCGCCATGCGCCTTCACGATAGGCGCGATCTCGATGGAGCAGCAGCGGCGCTAAACCGGGGATCGGGCGTTCTTGACCATCCCATATGAAGGTTTGCGCGCCTGTGACTTTGCCGTATTCGTTGCGGAGTTTTTCTTCTTGTGTTTGCAGCGGCAGATTGGCTTCGCGGAATAGGGCGGCTTCGGCGCGCATATTGCGAAGCGGGATTTCAAACCCTTCCGGCTCTAACCCGCTGGCGAGAAACTTCTCTTTCAGGCGTTGATCGGCTTGGCGCAAGTTGGGCATCAAGTCCGTGACCCAACGGGTATATTCCGCGTCGGTGACCTCATCAGCGATGTTTTTCGATGTGCCGATGTACAGCCGTGCCATCACTTCATAAATGGCATCATCGAGCAGCGTCCAGTTGCGAAGCCACGCAGCAGCGGCGGAACTTGTTCCGTTGTCCGCCGTGAGCGCGGTCGCTTCGAGTTCGCGGAAATACGGCTCCATATCCGCCCATGTTTTGTGTTCAAAATCGGTGTAGCGTAAGTGGGAAAAGTCGGTCATGGGGTCTCCATAACATTAAGGCGATAAATCAAATGGTGGCATCGGCGGCGCGGGATCGAAGTCGTAGAAGATTGTATACACGCCAATTTGATGTGTCGCATACCGGATATTTTGCGCCGCCAACATGGACTCAAAGCGTTCGGGAATGATGGCGACATTTTCGGTGGGTACAGCGAAAACCACCGCCAGCGGCTGATCTTGCGCGCGCCGGAATTCCGTAAACTCCCGGTACGGGGGATAGCGGTCATCAAAGGGCGTGTAGACGAAATTGGGCAGATACGGAAGCGCGGCGCTGTAGCGCAGTCGTTCGCCGCTTAAAAAGGCGATGCGAAAGCTAACCCAATATTGGGTGTAGCCAGAAACCAACTCGTTCGATTCGAGAAACACCATCAAGGCTTCGTCGTAGTCATCGGGGATGTGCGTATCGAGATTAAACTGCGTTGTGAAGCCGGGATAGCTGTTCGCGGCGGTGATTTGCCCGATGGCGAAATAGCCAATCACGAGCGCAGCGGGGATGATCGCCAGAACACGCCGCTTGCGCCAGAGCGCCGCCATCGCCGTGCCGAATCCGATGGCGAACGGAAGCATCAACGGGAGCAGGTAGCGTCCGGTGGGATCGAAGCTGAAGCGTGAGACGAGAAAAATCAGCGTGAACAGCGCGACCATCCACAGCAAAAGCGCGCGCCCATGCGGAACAAATACGCGCTTCGTTCTCACCGCATCGACAAAGGCGGCGATACAGATCACATAGATGAACACGCCGATCACGGGGAGGAAAAATTCCGGCATCCACGGGAAGCGCATCCCGAACAGCGACGTTAGCCCGATGAAGAAAAATCCCAAGACGCGCTGATGAAACGGGAGCGAGAAAATCTGCTGTCCGGCGAAGTTATCGCCGCCGCCTGTGAGGAAGTACAGCGGCGCGAAATCGTTTTGGAGCGCGAACACCCACCACGGCGCGCCGCCGATGAAGAACATGACGAGCGCGGCAGCGACATAACGCGCGTCGCGGACCAGCGTTCGCTCCCGAATCATGTCGATGAGCAGGACAACGGCAATCGGTGCGAGATAGGCAGCAATGAGCGCGTTCGTCCACCAGCCGACCCCCGCGAGAAAGCCGAGCAGCATCCAATGTCCCCATGAACGGCGCGATTCGCCCGCGATTTCCAGCCCGATCCACAGGCAGGATGCGCCGAGTAAGAGCGTTTCGCCGTAGCCGCCAAGCGACATGCTGGTGTAGGTCGCCAGCAGCACGGGCGGGATCGCCAAGATGAGCGCGGCGAAGAAAGCGGCTGCCGCGCTGCGCGTGAAGCGATACGCCGCGCCGTAAGACACGGCGACAGTCGCTATGTGCAGCAGCGATTGGACGATGTGAATCGTAAGCGGGTATTGACCGATCACGCGAAAGCCGATGGCGACTAACCACGCATCGAGCGACCCCATATAGGCTTGACCGTAGAAAAAGACTGGACGTTCCCCCTGCAAAATGTGACGCGCCATCAAGCCGACGACGGCTTCATCGCTGTGGAACGAGAGCGAATCGCTCAACAGGAGCAGAAGCCGCGCCATAATCGTGATGAGCATGATCACCGGGAACAGGCGCTTATAGAGAGGAAATTCGTTGGGGAATTGGTTGGATACGTTCATGGAGTTGTCGGCTGAAGCGAGTCGATGATGGTATCGAACAGCGGCGTGAACGTGTCGAGATCGGCGGAAGGCGCAAGCCCGCGTATAAACACGGATGTATCGTCCAACGCGACTTCGCGAGTGAGCGACTCCACATCGGCGGGGCAGTCCGCGCCAAGTGAGTCCACCAGCGCGGCATCGCTGACGCTGATTTCGATGAGCGCACAGTTTCCCGGCGCGGCGAAAATCAGCGAGAGAGGCGCATCCGCCGCGCTGGTGATGACGCGCCAGCCGTTCGGGTATTCAAGCGAAAACGCCTCAGTGTACACGCGCTGATCGTCGATGCGGATGGGCACGCCGGGCGTGTTGGTCAGCACGGCGGGTGGATCGGCAGGGACGCAGGATGCGAGCAGCAGGAACCAGAACAAAAAATAGATGGTTGTAGATACCCGCCGTATGTGAAAAACCGGACGCGGCATACCTCGTTTCGCCCTCATGGCGCACGGTTGGGAGTGTCCGGGTTGGATGCCATATCGCGCGAACGGGCATCGCCACACGAGATGAAGCCCGCCCAACTGGAAACCAACCATCTGCCATCGGGCTGCTGCGATGTAAGCGTGTAGATACACACGCCGCTGAACCCCAAGCCGTGCTCATAGGTGGCGATCATGTCCACATTCCATGCCGATCCAACAGGCTCGCTGCGGCGAAAGACTACGCTCAAGAGATTTCCCCAATCGTCGGGGATGTAGAACCCCAAGAGGCAGATTGAAATGGATCCCCCGGGACAGTTTGTCGCCACCCATGTTTGCAGTTCCGGCGTGATGCGCTGGATGGCGGCGGCATCATCGCCGCGATGGACGGCTTCGATAAATTCGAGCGCGACGGCATACTGCGGCGTATTGCGCGGATCGAGCAAACGCCCTGCCAGCGTGAATCCGCCGATGACGACGACGATCAAGACCACGACAACGAGAATGATCAAGCCAATTCGAGAGCGCATAGCGACATAATCCCCTGATGCTTTTCGGCATGTTTTTCACAAACCCACCCCTCAACCCCCGTCGAACTTCGTTCGTCCCAAATTCAGGGAAAGGGGAGTCACGAGTCGCTGGAAGGTGAGGGAAATCTGAAAGATGCTTAAGTTAAAGGTATTTGCCAGATAAGCCCCTAAATCATGAAAGCGAACGCGACACTAAACGCGCAGCACGGCTCATTTTTTGCCCTTCTTTTCGCGCGGAGTGCGTTTGGCGGGCGGCGGATTGGCTGGCGTTTTTTCAGACGACGGTTTAACCACTGGCGGTTTGGCGGGCGGCGGACGGATGGGTATGACCAGCGGCTTGAGATCGGGCGGGATGGCTGCGCGCGCATCGCGGAGCGCGTCACGCATTTTGACAGTTTCGCGGAGCGCGTCGGCTTTGCTCATGCCGTGTTTGCCGGGAATGTTCATGAATTCGATACACACCACGCCAGCATATCCACTCGCTTGCAGATCATTGACCACGCGGGAAATTTCGACCTTGCCTTTGTCGAACACAGTTTGAAGCTGTCCGCGCGCCGCTTGGCGAATTTGAACATGCCGCGTGTAGGGCAGCAGTTGCAAAATGTCCTCATGGGCGATGTTCTGCGTGACCATCTGCGCCCAATCGAGCGTGATTTTTAAGCCGGGTACGTCATGAATGAGCCTGATCGCCGCGTCGGGCGTGGATGCCATCGACTCCAAGTGCGGCTCGATGCTGACGGTGAGTTCAACCGCTTGGGCGGCTTCGACCATCTGCTTGAGCGCGTCCACTGTTCGATCATATGCGCCATCGTCGGTTTGCGCTGTTCCCGGCGACACTGTGATCCCCGGCGGATTGAGGGCTTTGGCGAAGGGCATCAGCGCCTTGAACAGTTCCAAGTCTTTGTCACGGCGTTCGGAATCGGCTTCGTTTTCGCCCAGCGAAATGCGTGGGAGCATCAGGTAGAGGTCGCTGATTTTAAGGTCGAAAAGCAAGAGGTCCTGCTTGATTTCGGCGGCGGCGCGTTCGGGAGCGCCCACCGCGCCGCGCAAGGGGAAACCGGGACCCGTGCCAATATCGGCATGACGAAAACCGAGCCGCGCAATCGTGCCGAGCGCCTCGGTGAGTGGCAAATCATGAAATGCCCATGTGTGACAGGAAAATTCCATGCGTGTGCGATCCGCGACATGATGCGAATATCGACGGATAGACTAGCGCAAAAGCCCCCATTTTCACAGATGGGGAGATGGGGTGTATGGAAAATGCAACAAATCATGACGAGATTAGCACGCTCAGCGGGGGATAAGCTTGTGAGCACGGCGCGCATCGCGTCGATGTCGCCTAATCCGCTGTGATATCCCCCGCCCGCGATGATGGCGCGGAGTTGTATATGTTGCCCAGTCAACCTCGTGAAATGGCTTGTGCGCCCCAATAACTTGTCAATCCCGGCAATAAGTCGTTAGATTCTGTTAGACGACACACGGACACATCCATTAAAGGACGCACCATCATGAGTCAAAGCCCACAGGAACGCCTGCAAGCCTTGCGCGCACAGGTGGATTCCATCAACCTGCAAATTCTCGACCTGCTGACGCAGCGCGCGCGCACGGTGCAAGAAATCGATAAAGTGCATCAGGATATGGGGCACGAATTTTATGACCCGCAGCGTGAAGCGCAGATGCTTAACGCGCTGGAAATGGCGAACAAGGGTCCGTTTAGCAACGAGACGATCAAGGCGCTGTTCCGCGAGATTTTCCGCGCATCACTGGCGATGACTGAACAAGCCGGACGCGCCAAGATTCTCGTCCACCGCCGCACACCGGAACAGCGCACGATCATCACCATGCCGGATGGCGTGACCAAAATTGGCGATGGCAGTTTCCAGTTGATCGCCGGTCCGTGCGCGGTTGAAAGCCATGAGCAGATGGAAGAAGCGGCGGCGGCATTGGCGCAGCGCGGCGTAAAAATCATTCGCGGGATGGCGTACAAACCGCGTACATCCCCGTATGAATTTCAAGGGTTGGGCGAACCGGGCTTGAAGATTGCCCGCCAAGTTGCCGACAAATACGGCATGGCGGTGACAAGCGAAATCATGGACGCGAGTCAAATTCCCATGTTCATGGATTACGCCGATATTTTCTGGGTGGGGGCGCGCAACATGCAGAACAGCTTCTTACTGCGCGCACTCGGCAAGGTTGATAAGCCGATCATCCTCAAGCGCGGGCTGGCTGCCACGCTGGAAGAATTCCTGTACGCGGCTGAATATATCGTGAGCAGCGGCAACCCGAACGTGATTTTGATCGAACGCGGGATTCGCACGTTTGAAAAATGGACGCGCAATACGCTCGATATTGGCGGCGTGACCGTACTCAAACTCGAAAGCCATTTGCCCGTGATCGTGGATATTTCGCACTCCGCCGGACGACGCGATATTGCCAAGCCGCTTGCGCGGGTCGCCAAAGCCAGCGGCGCGGATGGCTTGATGGTCGAAGTACATCCCAACCCGCCGGTGGCGATGAGCGATGCCAAACAGCAGTTAAGCATCCCCGAATTTCACGCGCTCATGGACGAAATCAGCGACGTGGAGATGGCGTGACCTGTGCGGATCAGGCGCAAGTCGAGTACACTAATCACCAAGAGAAGTACGCTTGATGATGGTGAATGATGCGAATGTTTCGGGTAAAAGTTGGGCTGGTGATGGGCGTGGTGGTGATGTTGATGACGGGCTGTGCGCCCACGCCGCGCGCCGAAGTGATCATCCCGACGCTGGCGGTGCTGCCTTCGGCATATCATCTCGAAGACGCGGAACGGGTCGCGCGCGATTTTCTCGACGCATGGCAAGCCGCTGACTACAGCGCCATGTACGCCCTCACTAGTTACACCAACCGCGAAGCGATCCCGTATGAAGAATTCGCGGCGCTGTATCAGCGCACCGCCGACGAGATGACGCTTGAACGGGTCACGATCACGCCGATCACGATTGTGCGCGATCAAGATACGCTGGCGACCTTCAGCTATGACGCGCATTTTACGACGCGCTTGCTTGGTGAATTTGCCGATCCAGCGCGCGATTTGCATTTGGTGGTCGATGATACGGATGGCGCGTGGCGCGTGGCATGGTCGGCGGGAGATATATTCGCCGCGATGCGTGATGGCGCGCGGGTGCGCTTTGATCCGGTGGTGCCGAACCGCGCCAACATCTATGACCGTGATGGGCGCGTGCTGGCAGATCAAAACGCGCGCGTGATCACGATCAACCTTGTGCCGCAGAATGTCCCCAACATGCAGGCGTGCGTCAATGAATTGGCGCTGGCGCTGGATGATGATCCGGCGGAAGTGGCGGAACGTATCGACAGCCGCCCCGCGAACTGGATCATCGACGTGGGGATTATCGAAGCGCAGACCTATATCGATCACAATGAGGCGCTGACCAACCTGTGCGATGCGGAGTTTACGGATCGCCCGGCACGGCGCTATGAAAATGGTCCGCTAACGGCGCATATTGTCGGATATGTGGGGTACCCGACTGTAGAAGAACTCCCGGCAGTCGAAGCGGATGGATTCGCCGCCGATACCATTTTGGGGCGGGCAGGAATCGAAGCGACATGGGACGAAACGCTGCGCGGTCAGCCGGGCGGGCGATTGGTGATCGTCGAGCCATCTGGCGAAATTGTGCGTGAACTCACGCGGGTGAGCGCGCGCCCTGGGCAAAGCGTGTGGCTGACGATTGATTCTGATTTGCAAGCCGCGACACAGCGGATCATCGCTGACTCTTATGCGTCGGGGCTGTTTTCGAGCGACGAGAGCCGGGGGGCGGTGGTTGTCGTCATCGACGTGAACACGGGCGAAATTCTGGCGATGGTGAGCTATCCGTCGTTCGACAACAATGCCTATACCGTGTTCCCGGAGATGGGACGCGACGAAGCCAACCGCATGATCGAACGCTATCAGAATGATCCGCGCAATCCTGAACTCAACCGCGCGACTCAAGGAGTCTACGCGCTTGGATCGGTGATGAAAACCGTGAGCGCGGCGGCAGTCGCGGACAGCAACGTGTATGCGCTCGATGAACGTTATACATGTTCGGGCATTTGGTCGCGGGATATTCCGCGCTATGACTGGTTCGCGCCGGGACACGGTACTCTGACGCTCGCCAGCGCGCTCACCAATTCGTGCAATCCGTATTTCTACGAAGTCGGCTACCAGTTGAGCCAAGTCGATCCGTGGATACTGCCGACGTATGCCCGTCAGTTGGGGTTTGGCGGGCTGACAGGCTTGCCCGATCTGCCGGAATCCCCCGGCTTGATTGGCGATCCCGATTGGCTGCAATCGACCTACGGCTTGCCGTGGACATACAGCGAAGAAGTCAACATGGCAATTGGGCAGGGATATGTGCAGGTCACGCCGCTGCAAGTGGCGCGCTGGTTCGCGGCGATTGCCAACGGCGGATCGCTGCCGCGTCCAGTGCTGGTGTCGCAGGTGGGACTGCTTGGCGATCCCATGCGGGCGGTGTATGAGCCAGAATTTGTGCCGACGCAGTTACGCACCGACGTGCTCGACACAATCCGCGATGGGTTGTGCGCGGTGACAACGGCAAGCTACGGCACGGCTCGATTCGTGTTTGAAAATTCGCCGCTTCAAACCTACGGCGTGTGCGGCAAAACAGGTACGGCGCAAGACGCGCCGCGCAATTCACACGCATGGTTCGCAGCGTATGCCCCGCGCGAAAATCCTGAAATTGCGATTGTGGCGATGGTCGAAAACGCCGGGCAAGGCTCGGAAGTCGCCGCGCCGATTGCGCGCGACGTGCTGGAAGCGTATTTCGGTTTAACCACGCCGTAAATAGAAAAACAGAGAAAGATGCACCGCAGAAGTGAAATCACGTAAGTCTTCTGCGTTTATCCTGCGAACCTCGCCCCGAATTCGGGGCTGAGGGGGGGACAGTAGCCTTTTGTGTAGGGGCGCATCGTGATGCGCCCGTTGCTGGCGGGCGGCTCACGAGCCGCCCCCTACAAGAAAACCGATCCATCGGTATTTTTTTAGTGTCGCCCCCGTCCCCGAATTCGGCTAAGGGGGTGGCTCGCGTAGCGAGAAGCAAAGAACGCAGAGTCATGTTCTTCTTTCTCTGCGCGCTCGCGGAACTTGTTCCGTCCTTCTCTGCGGTGAATCACTATCTTTAGGGAGTTCCATGCACGTCTTTTATCTACACGGATTTACATCGTCGCCGCTGTCGCGCAAGGGACAGTGGTTGAAACAGAGCTTCGCCGCGCACGGAATCGACGCGCATTTGCCCGACTTGAATGTGCCGGATTTCGAGCATTTGAGCTTCACCGGGATATTGGAAGCGATCCGCGAGCAGATTGCCGCGCTGCCGAATGATGGCGCGGACGTGGTGCTGATCGGGTCGAGTTTGGGCGGGGCGAACGCGATTCACTTTGCGGATCGGTATGCTGATGCGCCGGAAGGTAAGCGCGTGAGCAAGATCGTGCTGCTTGCGCCGGGAATCGATTTTCGCGAGAACCGGCTGCGCGCCATTGGCGAAGCTGGCTTGGTGCATTGGCGGGAATCGGGATGGCTGCCCGTGTTCAATTACGCGCAGAACGCCATGTCGCGGGTGCATTACGGCTTCTACGAAGATGTGATCCGCTATGACAGCTACGGGATCACGCGCGTCACCCAGCCAATATTGCTCATTCATGGGCGAAACGATGACATTGTGCCTGTCGAACAGAGCATCAAATTCGCGGCGAACCGCCCGAATGTCGATTTACGACTGGTCGATGACGATCACGAACTGCTCAACCCGAACGTGATGTCGATCATGTGGGGATGGATCGCGGAATTTTTGGGATTGGAATAAATGGCGGGCGCATCGCGTCGGAACGAGTTCCGCGCGTCCCTACAGATGGTGTGTGGGTGTGGTTGGATTAATGAATGCCTTCAAACAGCGAACGCTGTGGAAAGACCATGCGTTCGGGGACGATCCAACCGCGTGAGAGCGCCGCGCGATTGGCGCGTTCAAAGTCGGCGTGTAGGTCGCGCACCAAGCGCGCCTGTGCGTTGGACGGCTCAAGCGAGAAGATCACGAGTGTGGCGGCGTTGTCGCCCGCCGCAAGGATCAACCACTGACCGTTGGGAAGCTGCTTACGCGCAAGACCGGGATTGGGTCGCTGAGGAAGCGCCCATAATTTCATGACAAGGGCGCTGGTAAGCGAACTACGGCTTTGCAGCGAATTGGTTTCGCTTTTGCCGCCCGTGTTCATGGCTTCGTCGCTGCCCTGCCGAAAGACCGCGTAATACAATGGCTGCGCCTCAAACCGCTGGCGTAAAAAGCCGGTTTGTCCTTTGGTTTCCATGACTTTTTGCCACGCATCACTCTCAGGGTTGCGTTCGATCAACTTCTCGATGATGAGGCGTTGTTCGCTGTAGCGTCTGTAGATTTGCTCGAACTGCATCCGGTTCAGCTTGCCCTCTGCGAACTCGTCAGAGACGCGCTGCATTTTTGCGCGCAAGGCATTGAGCGCCGCCGACGGGTCTTGCAGCGATGCTTCAGCAATTTCGCTCGTGGACTGGGAATCGGCGGATTTGGCGAGTTTATCGGTGCCGGAGAGTTTATCCGTACCGGAGAGTTTGTCTGTCGCGGGCAGTTTATCCGTACCCGTTGGCGTAGGACGCACAGGCGAACGCAGCGGATCGGTGGCAGGTTTGGGTCGAGATGAGTTTTGATCGTTCACAGCGCATCACCCTGAACGGTGTTGATCGCGGCCACTGACGGTTTTAATTCATAAGAGTATCACAGATTTGCGTGGTGTGCTTGAAATACGCGCTTTACGCTAACTTTGCCCTCAGTCATCGCCACACGCCCCAAAAATTTATGCTATAATGCCTGTTATCAATTCATCTTCCCCCGCCAGCCTGTTAAATCCCCCAAAGTTTTGACATCGCCGGGGCGGGACACTTTTCGCCCACCCTATCCCTCTTGAGGAACAATGCAGTTTCAACAACTCAATTTGATTGATCCCTTGCTGCGCGCCGTTCGCGCGGAAGGTTATGACGAAGCCACGCCCATTCAGGCGCAGGCAATTCCCCATGTGCTCAACGGACGCGACATCGTAGGATGCGCTCAAACAGGCACAGGAAAAACGGCGGCGTTCGCGCTGCCCATTTTGCAGCACCTTGCGACTCACCGCCCCACATCGAACTCGCGCTACACCATTCGCGTGCTGGTGCTTTCGCCCACGCGCGAACTCGCCTCACAAATTGGCGATAGTTTCGCCGCCTATGGCAAACATCTTAACGTGCGGCATCTGGTCATTTTCGGCGGGGTTGGGCAGCAGCCTCAGGTCGATGGGCTGCGTAAAGGCGTGGATGTGTTGATCGCCACGCCGGGACGCTTGCTCGATCTCATGCAGCAGGGCTATATTCGCCTGAACACGATTGAAGTGTTTGTTCTGGACGAAGCTGACCGCATGTTGGACATGGGATTCATCCATGATGTGCGGAAAGTGATCGCCGCGCTACCTACCAAGCGGCAAACACTGCTGTTTTCGGCAACCATGCCACAGGACATCCAAGACCTTGCAGACCGCATCTTGATCAATCCTGTGCGCGTGGAAGTGACTCCGCAAGCGACGACGGTTGAGAAAATCGATCAGTCGGTGTTTTTGGTCGAAAAGAAAGACAAAAAGGCGCTGCTCGAACACCTGCTGGCAGACAAAGCGATCCGCCGTGTGCTGGTGTTCACACGCACCAAACACGGCGCGAACAAACTGGTCGAACAGTTGGATAAATCGAACATCTACGCGGAAGCGATTCACGGCAACAAGTCGCAGACTGCCCGCGAACGCGCGCTTGCCAATTTCAAAAGCGGACGCACCCGCGTTCTCGTCGCTACCGACATCGCCGCGCGCGGCATCGATGTAGAAGGCGTGACGCACGTCATCAATTACGATTTGCCCAACGAACCGGAAAGCTACGTGCATCGGATTGGACGCACGGCGCGGGCGGGCGCATCCGGCATCGCGTTTTCGTTCTGCGATGTTGAAGAACGCGCCTATCTGCGCGATATCGAAAAATTGATTCGTTTGCGCGTGCCTGTCGTCGCAGAGCATCCCTATCGTTCCGCTGTGCCGGAAAACGCCCGCCCCGTCAGCGCCCCGCGCCCGCAAAATCAGCGTTCGGGGAACGGTAATCGTTCACAAAACGGGAATCGCCCGCACAACCGCGGCGCGTCGTCCAACGGAGGCTCAAGCGGCGGCAGCCGGAACGGCAGTCAAAATCGCTCGCGCCGCCCGCAAGATCAGCGCCGTTCGCGCACCAACTCCGATTCTTTGTAGACGCGGATAGAGCGCATCATCAAAAGGCGTGGTTTGGAAGCAATCCGCGCCTTTTTATTTACCCCCTTGGCAAGCGTGCAGCATGGTCAAAGCTGTTCAACTTCTACAACAACCCCTACCACGTTTCCAACAACTATACGCAATAGTTAGCGATTCAATCCGGGGTAATCGAGGAACATGATTTCGAGCGCAAGGCGGACGTTGGCATTGGTCGCCAGCAAGCCGATCATGTGCTGAGTGGCGCGGAGTGCGCCCAATGCGCCGCGGGCATCGACTTGATGCGCCAGCCGATCAAGCGACTCGCGCCTGTCAATGTTGGTGATGGGCGTGGGGCTGTGTTCGGTGATGAGGAGTAAATCGCGCCAATAGGACAGCCATAAATCGAGCAGCGGCGGAAGGGCGGATCGGTCTTTGGCGAGATCGTCCGCGACGGCGAAGCGTCCTACGCGAGTGGTGTTGACACAGTGTTCGAGCAAATCGAGCGCGGCGCGGCGCTGGTCGAGTATGGATGGATCGCGCAGGGCGTTCAATGCCCAGCCGATGCGCCCGCCCGACAGCGCGGCAAGCAGATCGGTATAGGTATCAGTTCTGGCGACGGGGATAGGGACTTCCACGCCGGACGCGGTTAGACGGCGGTATTCTTCGTCGAGCGCGTCTTTGACCACTTTCACGGGTACAGGGCGCAAATGCAAAAGCTGGCTGCGGCTGGTGATGGTGGGCAAAATCGCATCGCGCGAACGGGCGATGAGGATGATCATGGACGTGGCGGCGGGTTCTTCGAGGGTTTTCAACATGGCATCCTGCGATTGACCGCGCGCGAGATCGAAATCACGGAAGATTGCCACGCGCATTCGTCCTTCAAAGGGCTTGAGCGCAGTTTGCGCGGTCATGCGGCGGATTTCTTCAATCTTGATTAGGTTGTTGTCGGTTTGCGAGTAGAACACATCGGAATAATTGCCGCTGGCGATGCGCCGACACGCGGAACATTCTCCACAGGGGCGATGGGCGATGTTGGGCTGTGTGCAGTTGACCGCCATGGCAAAGGCACGCGCGAGCGTCTCTTTGCCGATGGATTCCGCGCCGAGAATCAAATAGGCTTGGCGCGCGCGCCCGTTGATCAACGACTTGCGGAGATGTTCAACCGCCCAATCGTGACCGTAAACGCCCCAATGCTGTGAAAACAGGGTAGATGTGTTTGTCAGCGTGTTTGTCATACGGAACACTTTACCACAGGGCGGTGAATCGTGGAAGTGGACGCACAGGCGGACGCGGCGCACAAGTGTGCGGATGGATGAATGCGCGTCAAGCGTCACCAATACATCAACTGCGGGTTAAATCGGTTAAACCTCAACGTAGGTACTAGACATTTACGATTCATCTGATCTAAGATGTGACAATTCTCATTTTCAGCGTAATTTATCTGTGTTCATGCAGCCAGAATGTGCCGGAATATGTCCGATCAACCGCACGACAGCCCGCCGAATCTCAATCCCTCGAACTACATCAACCGCGAACTCAGTTGGCTGGAATTTAACCGACGCGTGCTGGCAGAAGCCGAAGACGAATCGCTGCCGCTGCTGGAGCGCATCAAGTTTTTGGCGATTGTCAGCAGCAACATGGACGAATTTTTCATGGTGCGGGTGGCGACGGTTCACAGCAAGCTCAAGACGAATTCGCCGTCCACGCGCCCCGATGGAATTCCATACAGCGAGTTGATCTACCAAATTCGAGAGCGCGTGCTGGTGACGATGAACCGTCAGCGCGAAATTTTGAGCGATTTGCTCGAACGGCTGGCGGATGAAGGCGTGTACGTCATGGAGGTGCATCAACTGGATGCGACGGCGCGCGCGGCACTGCGGACGTATTTTTATGAAGAAGTGTTTCCGGTCCTGACTCCGCTGGCGGTGGATCATGCGCGCCCGTTCCCGTTCATCTCGAATTTGAGCTTAAATTTGGGCGTATCACTGCGGCGCAAGGATAAGCCGGACGAAGAACCTGAATTTGTGCGTTTGAAAGTGCCGGATGGTCTGCCGCGTTTGGTCAACGTGGATCGGGTAATGCAAAAATACGCCGATGGGGAACGCGCGCCGAATACGTTTGTGTGGATCGAAAACCTGATCGCGGCGAATTTGGATATTCTGTTTCCCGGTATGGATGTGTTAGAACACTCCCCCTTCAGGATCACGCGGAACGCTGACATTGATTACGAGCATGAACAAGAAGACACGCTCGAAGATATGGATATGGACGATCTGATCGAAGAATCGCTTAAATCGCGCGAATTTGGGTCGGTTGTGCGCCTAAGTGTGCCGCGCGAAATCAACGATTCGACGCTCAATTTGTTGTTGAGCCGTTTAGAGATTGATCCGGAACGCGACGTATATCGCATCAACGGGGCGTTGGGCGGCAGCAGTTTGATGGAATTGATGAGCGTGGATCGCCCTGACTTAAAGCAGCCGCCATATGTCCCGCGCATCGTGGAGGGTTTTCGGGACGGTGATGACCTGTTTGCCACGATTCGCCGCCATGATGTGCTGGTGCATCACCCGTATGATTCGTTTATACCGGTGGAACGATTTTTCCATGCCGCCGCGCATGACCCCGATCTGCTGGCAATCAAGGCGACGCTGTACCGTGTGGGGCGCAATTCTCCCATTGTGCAAGCGTTATTGCAAGCGCGCGAAAACGATAAGCAGGTCGCGGTGCTGGTGGAATTGAAAGCGCGATTTGACGAAGAAAACAATTTGGAATGGGCGCGCGCGCTGGACAAACAAGGCGTACACGTCACTTATGGCGTGGAAGAACTGCCCGTCAAAACGCACGCCAAAATTGCGCTGGTGGTGCGCCGTGAACCGGATGGCGTGCGGCGGTACGTGCATCTTGGCACGGGGAATTACAATTCCAGCACGGCGCGGCTGTACACTGACTTAGGATTGTTCACCTGCAATAAGGATATTGCCGACGATGCGACGCGCCTGTTCAACCGCTTGACCGGATACGCGCCGGGGACCACTTACAAACGCCTGCTTGTCGCGCCGGAATTTTTGCACGCGGGGATCACCCAATTGATCGACAACGAGATCGCCGCGGCGCGTGCGGGCAAGCCCGCGCACTTGATCTTCAAGATGAACCAACTTGAAGAAGACGAGATGATTCGCAAGTTGTATCAAGCGTCACAGGCGGGGGTGCAGATTGATTTGATTGTGCGGGGGATTTGCTGTTTGCGACCGGGTTTACCGGGGTTAAGCGAGCATATTCGTGTGCGGAGCATCGTTGGGCGCTTTTTGGAACACGCGCGAATTTTCTATTTCCACAATGCTCCACATGACCAGCGAATTTATCTCGGCAGCGCCGACTTGATGCGCCGCAACCTGTACAACCGTGTGGAAGTGGTGTTCCCGGTGATGGAAGAACGCTTACAACATCAACTGCTGCGAATTTTGGGGACGCAGCTCCACGACAACTATAACGCTTGGGAACTGCGATCCGACGATGTGTATGTGCCTGTTGAACGTGGGGAAAATGAAGCGATTCTCGACAGTCAAGCGGCGTTTATGGAAGACAGTTTTGGTTTAGAGCTGCTGCCTGCGGGTATGAAAAAGTAGGGGGCATCGCTGCAATTTACAACGGGCGCATCACGATGCGCCCCTACGATTGTGCGGTTAACCTTCGAGCGAGAGACTGTAATCGCCTCCGCTTGCGCCAAAGCGCGTGACGACAATGGTATATTTGCCATCACTGGGCAGGGTGATGCTGATGCGCGAATCTCGGTTGCCGGCGCTGCGGTCATCGTTGCGCGCGATCTGGAATTCGTCCGGTGAATATAGTTCCACCACCGGATCATAGCCCACGCCGCCGACATTGTTGAGTTCGATCACCACGCGGTCTCCCTGCTGCCCGTTAAAGGTGTATGCATCATCGCGGGTGTTGGACACAACCCCGGTGACAGAATCTCCATAGCTGAGTTCGCCAAGACGGTTGAGATTGTTAGGCAGCGGAGAGTTATCGCCCGTTTGCGAACTGAAGGCGCTAGTGTCGCCAAAGTTGAAGTCTTCAAAGTTGAATTCGCCGCCGGATATGGCTTCGAGCGTGGGCGCAAGCGTTTCAAACGCTGACTGGATTGCCGGACCGACGATGCTTCCGCCTGAAAAGAACAGCACCGAGCAGATGGAACATCCCAGCACTGTGAACGCGCCGATAATGGCAAGACAGGTGACAATTGGGCTGCGGCGCTGCACCGGGGCGGGCGCGTAGATTGGCGGGGCGGCTCTGCCAGTGTTGTCATAGCCTGTACCGCCAAAGCTGGATGTCCAACTGGGCGTGGCGGGCGCGAGATCATTTTTCGGCTTTTCGCCAAACGGATTTTCCTCAATGGGGCTGCTGCCGCTTCGGAAAATCGCTTCGCTGTCGCGGTCATCGGCGCTGGAAAGCCCGCCAAAACTGCTGGACGTGGAAAAAGTGCTGCTGGACGTGGAATAACTGCCGAACGACGGCGCGCCCGCGAATGGATCGCCCGGTGAACCATCAAGTGGAGAGACACTGGGCGCGCTGGAAATCACGTTGAGCTTATGCAGCATCTTGACGGCGCGATCATCGTCCGGGCGCAGCCGAATGACCTGTTCGAGGGCGTACTTAGCTTTCGGACGGTCATCAAGCGCATTCGCAAGCAGCCACCACGCATCGGCATTGTTGGAATCGGCGCGGACAATCGGCAGGATCAAGTTGATCGCGTCGGTTTTGCGACCTTCGCGCACCAGTTGATAAGCGGATTGGAGTTGTTCACTGGTTGAGGGCATGGGTTCGTCCTTTTGTGAAACTTTGCAGACTGGCAAACTGTCTGATTTTAGGCTCGAATTATCATGGCGTAGTCGATAACGTCGTGTTCGCTATAAGCATAATTGGGTTTTGGAAATTGCGAAACTCATCTACGCAGGGTTTTCCTGTGGAGCAGTCATGAATCTTCGGCTTGAACGTGTTCTTTTGGCGCTGATTGTGGTAGTGACGCTGGCGCTTGGGATTGGCTATGCGGTGCGAACCCCCGCGTGGCAATCCCCAGACGAACCCGCGCACTATAACTATATCGCACAGGTGGCGGCGAATGGATGCTGCCCGTTGATTGAACCAGGCGATTGGGACGCGGCGTATCTGGATACACTGCGCGGATCACGGTTCGCCCCTAACACGCTTGTCCGCCTAGCCACTGTGCAGTATGAGGATCACCAACCGCCGCTGTACTACTTGATCGGTTCAGTGGTATTCAACCTAACAGGTGGAAACCTTACTGCTCTGCGTCTGCTCTCGCTGGTGTTCGGCGTGGGGGTGGTGATCGCGGCGTATGCGCTCGTCAAGGCGCTGTTTCCAACGCGAACAGGCGCGGCATTGGGCACGGCGGCGCTGGTCGGGTTTGTGCCGCAGCATTTGGCGATGATGAGCAGCGTCAACAATGACAGCCTTGCTGAACTGCTGATCGCGCTGACGTTAGTGGCGACAGCGGGACGCATTAGCGGAAGGCACGTTCCCGCGTGGGGGATTGGCGCGCTGATCGGCGCGGCGTTGATCACCAAGGTGAATACGCTTTTCTTGATTGGCTTAATTCCACTGGTGCTGCTGGTCGATGGGCTGCGGCGCGGGCGAAAAACTTTCCCGTTGGGCGAATTGATCGGCGTACTTCTGCCCGCGTTAGTGATCGCTGGTGTGTGGTGGGCGCGCAATTTAAGCGTTTACGGCGTGCCAGACTTTCTCGGTTTGGCGCGGCATGATGCCGTCGTCGTGGGGCAGTTACGCACCGCCGACTTGATCGCACAAGTAGGCGCGGGCGAATATTTGCGGCGGGCTGTCGAAACGACATTCAACAGCTTTTGGGGGCAGTTTGGGTGGATGGCGCTACCATTACCGGGTTGGAGCTACACAATCATTCTGATGATACTGGCGCTGGCGCTCATCGGTTGGTTGATCATGGGCGTGATCAAGCCGTATCAAAATGAACAAAAAATCCCCGCGACGGCGTGGCTGCTGCTTGGCGGCGCGGTGATGCTCGGTTTGCTGCAATATGTCTACTACAACACAGAATTTGTGCAGTTTCAGGGACGGTATATTTACACCGCGCTTGTGCCGCTGGCGATCTTCGCCGCGCTTGGTTGGGATGCGTGGGGAAAGTGGGCAGCGCGGTCACTGGATGCGCCAGAAACCACGTGGAGATATGCGCTTGCCGCGCCGACTGCGGCGGCGATATTGATCCCGTTGAACGTGTATTTTCTGTGGCGGGTGATTCCGCAGCTCGCGCCATAACAGCTTCTACGGGGCGGACAGTCCCGCATCCATAAAGGCGACCACGCGCTGTGCGTAGTTCGGCGCGTAGGCTGTGTAATTGCCGTGTCCCGCGCCCTCGATGACCCAGAGTTCAGCGGTGTCTCCTGCCGCCGCGCGTTGAATTTGCGCGCCGCGCAGCCCCGGCTCACGCGATCCGTAGATGAGCAGAATCGGGCGCGGGGCGATGCTGGCGATTACGCTGACAGGATTTAAGACGCGCATTTCCAAGCCAGTTGTGAGGCGGTAGCCGATTTCCGCGCCGAAGCGGAAAACATCCCCGAACCAGAGCAGTCGATCATAGCCGCGCGTGTTGGTAGTGACTTCATCGTGAAAATCATGATAGCCGCCCTGCGCGATGACGGCGCGAATTTGCGGATACCGCGCCGCCGCCAGAATCGCCGCCGCGCCACCCGCAGAAAATCCGTGTATGCCTAACTTGTTCGCGTCCACGTCGGGGCGTGTGTTCAAGTACGCCAGCATATCGCCCATCATCGCCGCTTCTCGATAGCCAAGCGTGTTGGGCGATGCGGTGGCGCAGGTTTGCGATTCTGGCGCGAAAACATGATAGCCCGCGCGGGTGAAGGCGATCAGCTCATGCAGTCGATCCGCGCGCCCTTGCGCGCCTGTTGGCATGGCGATGATGGTAGGAGTGGGCACATCGCGGGAAACGTTATCCGCGTAGATGAAATAAGCGCGCACATCGGCATTGAAGGACGGCGCGGGGACGGTCAGTGAATCAAAAGTGAGATCGTAGCGGGCGGGATCCGCGCCGCCGCCGCAGATAGGCGCGGTCAAGGTGGCGGCAAAAACGAATCCCATGATGAAAGGCAGCGTCACGCTCAAGATGATGCTGGCGAACAGCACGCCGCGCACCACAAATCCCACACGGATGGAAGAGCGGGGCGCGTCAGCAGCGGATGGAGTCATCATCGGACACAACTATGACGATTACGAGGAGGATGCAGGGCATGGGCAGCCTTTCGCAACTGCAAAAGCGAATCCGTTTGATTGTATAGGCGAACGTCGGAAAAGCACCCTCTTTTCGGAGGTTGTGACTCGCCTTTGCGGGTGATATAGTGCCGTCATCCATCCCCGTGATGCCTGCCCGCTTAACAGATGAGGTGATTCCCCATGAACCCAAAATCACTCCTCGATCAGCATGAGATCGCGCCTAAGAAAAGTCTAGGGCAGAACTTTCTGCATGATCCCAACACGCTCGAAAAGATCGTCGATATTGCCGAATTGATGCCCGATGATGTGGTGTTGGAGATCGGTCCCGGTACGGGGGCGCTGACGGAATTTCTCGCACAGCGCGCCAAACAGGTGATCGCTGTGGAAGTAGATGAACGCTTGCAACCAATTTTGGGAGCGCGTTTTGCCCATGCGCCGAATGTGCGCTTTCATTTTGGCGACATCCTCGAAACGCCGCTGGCATCTGTGCTGCCGCCCACTGTACAGTCGCCGCGTGGGTATGTTGTGGTGGCGAATTTGCCGTACTACATTACCAGCGCAATTTTGCGCTGTTTGCTGGAAAGCGATTTGCGCCCGCGCCGCTTGGTGCTGACTGTGCAGTTGGAAGTCGCGGAACGGTTGACCGCCAAACCCGGCGATATGAGTCTGCTTTCGGTGAGCGCGCAGTATTACGCCGCGACCAAGATCGCCATGCGCTTGAAGCCTGCCGTATTTTGGCCGCGTCCAGATGTAGACAGCGCCGTTGTGCGTATGGATACGTATGATACACCTCCTGTTGATGTGCCGAGTGAGACAGCGTTTTTTCGCGTGGTGCGCGCTGGATTCAGCCAGAAGCGCAAACAGTTGAAAAACGCGCTCGGTGAAGGACTGCACATCGACGCGGAAAGCGCCGCGGCGCTGTTGGAACAGGCGAACATCGACCCGCGCCGGCGCGCCGAAACGCTTTCGTTAAGCGAATGGGCGGCGCTTACACAGTCAGCGGCAGGCGGGATAACGCGCGTGCAACGGATCGAATGAAATTGCCGTATACTAGGTTGAGAATGTGTTCATCACAGTGAATCCTGCTGCGAGTTTCAAGGTTATTCCCATGCGTATTCGCGTGAAAAGACGAAATTTTGTGTGGTTGGGCATCCTTGCGGGGATGATCGGCGTGGCGGCGCTTAGTAGAGAAGCAAGCGGCGAAGTGATTTTGACGCTGATCGGCATTTTGACCCTCGCGGGGCTGGCATCGATCATCGAGGTGAAGCCGGAACAGTTCGTAGATCGCTCGCGCACATCGCTTACGTCGATGCGAATGAGCGCCGAAGCGCGTGAAGCCGTTGAACGGGCGCGGCGGCGCGGCGGTTATTTGGAGAGCAGTTTAACCCTGCTCGATGTGGGCTTGATCACGTCTTTCGCTACCCGCGATGGTATGACCATGCGGCGCACACGCGACGTGATGAAAGATGATGACGGCGTGCGTCCGTTCATCACACTGCATGTTCAGCCGCGTAGTGCTGACCGCACCGCGACGATTCGCTTTGAATTCATTGATCAAAATGGCGAACAGCAGTATGTCCACGAAATGCGGACGTTCTTACGTGATGGCGAAATGAACATTCTCGCGGATCATCACATGCCACTGTTTGGGAATGAACGCATTCCGCAGACTGGCGATTGGGATTTGCGCGTGTATCTCGACGGATCGCTTGTGGCGGCGTACAGTTTCACCATGATCCCTTCGACAGAAGAACGCTTCGCGCATTTACAAACGGAACGTGGCGCGCGGACAGCGCCGCAAAATGATCTCACCGGAGAACGCACTGCTCTTGAGCGTGCCGCCGCTGAACGCGCCGCCGCTGAACGGGCAGTCCGCGCGGGCGATCAGCCAATGTCACTGGAAGAACTGCTGCGAAGCCGCAATCAAAACAATGGGAGCAAGTGAGTTTTCGCTTGAGTAAACGTCATGCAACGCAAAGACCGTAACACGGGTGAAATCGCGCTTGGCTTACTGCTGCTTGTGCTGGGATTAAGCGGAGTAGGCGGCAGTCTGCTTGCTGGTGGGATGATGCTGGTAGGATTTTTGCTGCTGGTGCGCCAATTCCAGAATGCAGCCGTCAAACTGCCGCCGCGCAGCGGGTCGCAGCGGCGCGAACCCCCCGCCCGCCGCTATGAATTCACGGATGAAGACCGCGCTGCAAATGATTGGCGGCGCGAATCGTTGCATCGCCCTGATTCGCCCCCTATCAGCACGCCCGTGCAGGATGCGCCGCAGCGATCCGACGGGGCCTATATGCACGCGCTGGCAGCGGCGCGCGCGGCGGGCATCGATCCTGATCAATCGCCTGTTGCGCCGCTTGATCTTGGAATGATGGTGTTCAAAACGAACGCCGAACCGACGATCCAGCGCACGCATGAAATCGACGCGACGGTGGACTATATTCAGCCGTTCGCGCAAATTCGCGTGCCTGTGCTGGCAAAAGGGCGCGTTAAATTTGAAATCATCGACGCAAGCGGCACGCCCGTATTTATCCACGAAGATGTACACGAACTCAAGCCCGGCTTGAACTTGATCACGCCTTCTGCGCGGCTGCCGATTCAAGACGAATTGGACATCAGCGGCGCATGGCGGCTGTTGATCAGCGCGGATGGGATGTTGATCGCCGATCATCGTTTCCATTGGGAAGAAGACCCGGCGGCAGTCGTGCGCCGCGCGGTAGATGCTGACGGCGAAATCACCAACGAACTGCGCGATTTGCTGCACGACAGCCGCTTGGAACGCTTAAGCCTTGATGATCTGCTGGCGGATCAAGAGGCGGAAGCAGGCGATGCGCGCGCTCAAACCAATCCACAGCGTCGGCAGGGGCGTTAGCCGCGCCCCCTTCCCTCATAAAATCGCATTTCTTGCAGCATCACCATCGATAAAGACTCACATCGCACATATTGCGGTATACTAATGCGTTGGTTTCGGTGATGGACGAAATCTAGACAAATCGGCGCGTCATGGGTAAAAATGGACGCGCAAAAGAAACGCTGCCAATGCTGACTATAGATATTTCGCTTTTTTTCTGGCGCAAAAAATGAATGTTCGGTGAATTTTGCAGGTCAAACGCGCAGTTGTGTGTTGTGGCGTGATTTTTACTAACGCTTCAACACGCGCAGTCATCGCTGTTCACACCGTCGTTTTGCGTACACGTTTGCGTATACGTGCGCGCTTGTTCAATGCCGCATCGCCAGAAAAGAAAGCGAGAGGTCATCATGGTAGAACTGTGTGTCATCGAAGCTGATGGGATCGGTCATGAAGTCGTTCCCGCCGCAGTTGACGTTCTCAAAGTAGTCGCACCAGATGTGGTGATCCACAATGCCGAGGCGGGATGGGACACGTTCAAAAAGACGGGTACGCCGCTCCCGGATGAAACACTGCGGTTGGCAGAACGGTGTGGTTCGGTGCTATTTGGGGCGGCGGCTTCGCCGTCATATCCGGTAGACGGGTACTTCGTACCTATTGTGCGATTACGCCGTCATATGCAAACCTATGCAAACTTGCGACCAACCCGTTACCTACCCGTGCCAACCGCGCGTGAAGGAGTCGATTTGCTGGTCGTGCGCGAAAATACCGAAGACCTGTATGTGCAGCAGGAACATACCGAAGATGATGGGCGCACAGGCGTTTCGGAGAAGCGCATTACCACCGCCGCAACTGAGCGCGTGACGCGCAAAACGTTTGAACTGGCACAGCGGGCGTATCGGGAACGGGTGACGATTGTTCATAAGGCAAGCGTCTTGTTGCAGTCAGATGGGCTGTTCCGCCGTGTGGCGTTAGAATTGTCGGCGCAGTATCCCGACATTAAAACCGATGAAATGCTGGTGGATACGGCAGCCTATTGGATGGTGAAAGACCCGCTTCGCTTCGACGTGATACTCACGTCCAATTTGTACGGCGATATTTTGTCGGACATGGCGGCGGCGTGGGGCGGCGGATTAGGGCTTGCGCCTTCGCTCAACATTGGCGATGGCGTGGCAATTGCCGAGCCGGTACACGGCTGTGCGCCGGACATTGCCGGGCGGGGGATTGCTAATCCCACCGCGACGATCTTAAGTGTTGCAATGCTGCTGCGGCATCATTGGGGACGAATCGATGCGGCAAACGCTGTCGAAAACGCGGTTCGCGGCACATTACGCGACGGGAATTACACGTCGGACATTCTTGGCGAAAATGCGCTTTCGACGAGCGAGTATACGCGGCGCGTCAAAGAGCGGGTGGAATGGACGGCAGTGTGATGTATTGGGCGGCTGAATTTTTTTGCAGCGAGAGAGAGCAGTGGTATGCCTTACATTCTGGTAGTGGACGATGAAGTCACATTTCAAGATATTCTTGAGATCGTCCTCAAGCGCGCGGGACATTTGACACGGACAGCAAGCGATGTGACGAGTGCGTTTGCCCAGATTCAGCGCGAAGTTCCCGCGTTGATCATCCTTGACGATCAAATGCCGGGGGTGAGCGGCGGCGAGTTTTGCGCCCATTTGAAAGCCGACCCAGCGACACGGAATATTCCCGTCATCATGTACAGCGCGGGGTATCGCATTCACAACCCCGCCTTTCAAAAGCAAAGCGGCGCAGATGCCTACATCGCCAAGACCACGCGCCCGCTTGAACTTGTCAACACGATTACCAAGCTGATCGCCGGAACAGCGGGGGCTGCCGGAGTCGGACTGTAAGGTTCAAGCGGCATCATGACGACAGCGAATATTCTTCTGCTCTTTGAGATTACAAAATTGTCACAACATTACTGCTAAATATCCTCTTACAAAACTGCCATCGCTGCTGAACACAATTCGTCGTGAATTTGCGGGCGGAATGCGAAGCAAGCATTCGCTCATTTCCGCCCCATAGGTTTCACATCGCGTTAGTGTTTTTTATTGGGCTTGGGATTGGCTTTGAACCATGCGACAGTTTCCGTGATCGCCTGTTCGGGCGGAGTCGCCGTCATGCCAAACGCGCGCTCGATTTTGCTGCTGTCCATGATGAACGGCTTCTCGAACTCGTACATCATCTCGATCATTTCACGCGCGCCGGGCATGAACAACCCGCCCACGCGCATCATGACCTTGTTGATCACGCCAATTTTGGGCGCAGTTCCTGCGGCTTTGAACGCCATCTCGATCAATTCGCGCTGTGTGAGCGTCGTGCTGGGGACGTGCCATGCCTGCCCATAAGCGTCATCGTGTTCGCCAAGCATGACCAGCGCTGCCCCGAAATCCTTCGTGTAGGTAAAGGTGTGCGGCAAATCGAGACTGCCGATTCCACTTGCTTGTTTGCCCGCCAGCGCTGGATAAAACACTTGATCGCCCATGATCATGTAGCCCGCGCCGTAAAAGTCGGATCCGCGACCCCGCACGACGCGCACCTTACCGCTGGCGTGCGCTTCTTCCAGTTCGCGCGTCATCGCCGCGCGAACTTCCCCCTTCTTTGACGTTGGCTTGTAAGGCATGGCTTCGACAATTGGCTGCCCGTTGGGATCGCCGTACATGTACAGGTTTTCGACCACGATCAAGCGGGCATTGTGCGCCGCCGCCGCGTTGAGGATGTTGGTTTGAAGCGGCGGGAATTTCTCCGCCCATTCGTGATATTCCGGCTGCGCGCATTGATAGATGTGTGTCGCCCCTTGTGCCGCTGAACGTGTGCTTTCGGCGTTCATCACATCCGCTTTGACGAACTCGACACCTGCAGGTGATCCGGTTGCGATGCTCGGCTTGCCGCCGCGATTGATCATGCGGATGCGTTTACCGCGCTTGATCAACGCTTCCATCACGGATGCGCCCATCGCACCCGTGCCGAAAATGACGTGTAATTCGCTGCTGTTGGTGGTCATGAGATCAGTATCCTTTGTGTGAATAGTCGATTAAACGGGTAAAGTCGGTGCATCAAACATCTACTGCTGCGCGATCAAGTAGGCAGTCAGCGCGTCGATTTGCTCATCAGTAAGAATCTGACCGAACGGCGGCATCACACCGGACTGACACATTCCTGCGGGGCAGTTGTCCGCGATAACGGCATTGGGTTCGGCAATCGATTGGCGAATGTAATCGGCGGTGTCGCGCCCCCCGATTCCGCTTAAATCTGGACCTTCGTCACCGATTGATCTGGCGGTGTCGAGCGTGTGACAGCTTGTGCAGACGCGGGTTTGGAACAGAACTTCGCCGTATTCAACCGGGGAGAGCGCGGCGGCGTTGATGCTGCTTTCACGCAAATCTGCAATCACGGTGCGGCGGAAGGCGAAATATCCACCGATGGCGATTCCAACGACGAGAAACACGATGAGCACGATGAAACCTGCGCGACGGTAAGTAGGCATGATCGAATAAACCTCTGCTGAAAGTTCAGACGGGAAATGGGCGTGTTGAAGAACGCGGGAAGGGAAACCTTTCCGCACCGTTTAGGGTAGATTGTGGTGAATACTTGTGTGATTTATCCGGGGTCTAACCCCAATGCACGGACATACTGCTTGAGCTTGTAGGCGAAGTAATCCCCCGAACTGCCTACCACGGGATCAAAATGGTGCAGCAGTTCGAGCATGATGCGCCCGTGCATTTGCGACCACACATCCGTAATCAGTTCGATGGCTTCCGGTGGAATGCCGTACTCGCGGGCGATCCCCTCAAAAAATGCGGCGTTGCTTGGGGGCAGTCCTTCAAGCGGGTTGAGCTTGAGCGCCCCCGCCTGAATCGCCTGCTGAAGCACCACGCCAATCACGACGAACGCTCGCCGCGCTGCTGGCACAGTGATCTCGGCGGGGGCGACGTAGCCGGGAATCGGGTTGCCGTAGATCAACTGGAAATCGACTGGATGATCGACTGCCCATTGACGATACGCCATGCCTATCGCGTACAGGCGCACGCCGTAATTCTCTTGCGGCACATTCGCATCGGCATATGCCATCGCATCCGCGATCCCGTTGAAGCTGTCGAGGATCAGGGCTGTGATCAGGTCATCAAGACTGGGAAAGTAGCGGTAAATCGCGGGTGCGGTGATGTCCATTTTTCGAGCGATCTCGCGCAGATTAATCCCTGCTGTGCCATGTGCAGCCATGCGTTCACGCGCCGCGCTTTTGATTTTGTCTTGCATATTCTCATATTGGACTGCATCGCGTGTGCGCGGCATTGGCGGGCTGCTTTCATTGCAACTTCTGTCTTGATAGATTTAGTTTACGGTGTTTACGAAATGTGGTCAAGGGGTTTTTATGAGTGGGAGATTAAAAGGTGAACAGTGTTTACGGAATGGTTGGGGTTCACAGTGGCGCGCAAAAACGGACATGCAGAAGTGTGTCCCTACATTACCTGTGTTTTATTGATTGATCACAAATCGAAATAGGGGCGGCATACATGCCGCCCGTTTACGGTGGGGCGCGTATATCACACGCCTACACCACGATTTCGTGTTCGTCACGCGGCGCACCGAGATATGCGCGTTCTTTGTCCACGATGTCCGGTTCGAGCTTTTCAAAAAGCGCCGACGGTTCGCGCATCTTTTGACCCGCTTGCAGACTGCTCTTTTCCCACGCGCCAATCGCGCCCGCCTGCTCGTAGACCAGCGCCTCATGGTCGCGGTCACCTTCGCTGAAAGTGCGAATCTCCAGCGTCCCGAACAACTGCCCGTCATAGCCGAGATATTCATGCACTTTTTGGGCGCTAAACGGCAGGAACGGCGACAGCATCGTCTTGAGGTTGTCGATCACACGCAGCGATGTATATACCACACGCGCCGCGTCCGCCGGATCAGTTTTGATGAGCTTCCACGGTTCGCGTTCGCTCAAGTACAGGTTGGCATCGCGCACTAAGCCCATCGCTTCGTTGAGCGCGGCGCGCAGTTCAACCGCTTCGATCAATTTGCCGACTTTTTCAAAGCCCGCTTCAACTGCTGTAATCAGCGCCGTATCTTTGTCGGTGAGCGTGTCATAAGTTGGGACAGCGCCTTCATAACGCTTGTAGGCGAAGTTCAACACGCGATTGACGAGATTGCCCCATGCCGCGACCAATTCGCTGTTCACACGGTTTAAGAAGCCATCCCATGTGAAGTCGCTGTCTTTGGTTTCGGGGAAGGTCGATGCGACGTAGTAGCGCACCGCGTCTGCCTGATAACGGTCAAGAATGTCGGGCAGCCAAATCGCCCAATTGCGGCTCTTGCTGAACTTGTCGCCTTCAATGTTCATGAACTCGTTGGCGGGCACATCATACGGTAGTTGAATGCCTTTTCCGTCGTGATACAGCCCATCAATTCCAAGTAGTTCAGCGGGCCACATCACGGTATGAAATGGCACGTTATCCTTGCCGATGAAGTTGTAAATCTCGGCTTCGGGGTTATACCACCACCGTTTCCATGCGTCTGGCTGCCCGATATTGCGCGCCCATTCGATGCTGGCGGTGAAATAGCCCATCACGGCTTCAAACCACACATAGAGGCGCTTGTCCTCCCAGCCGGGCAGCGGCACGCGGATTCCCCAATCGACATCGCGGGTAATGGGTCGCCCGTGGACATCGGCGGCAAAGTTTCGGCTGAAGTTGACCACATGTGCGCGCCAATGATGCGCGTGACTGTCGATGTAGGCGATGATTTGCGGCGAAAATTTGCCGAGATCGAAGAAATAATGCTCGGTTTCGCGGATGATCAACTTCTCATCGGGGTGATTGCGGCTGTGCGGGTTGATCAACAGGGTCGCGTCCAGCAAGTTGCCGCAGTTGTCACATTGATCGCCGCGCGCGTTGGCGTAATGGCAGATGTAGCATTCGCCTTCGACATAGCGATCCGGCAAAAACCGCTTCTCGATCTCGCTGTAAAGCAGCTTCTGGATTTCTTTGTAGAGGTATCCACGCTCTAGGAGCGTGGTAAAAATATCCTGTGCGATCTTATGGTGATTTTCAGTGTCGGTGTGCGTGAACAAATCATAGCTGATGCCGATCTTCTGCTGCGTTTGCAGGAAGCGGTGATGATAATGCTCAAAGACCGAGCGTGCGCTGACACCGCGTTTGTCCGCTTCGACGCTGATCGGCGTGCCGTGACTGTCCGACCCGCTGACCATGAGGACATGATTGCCCTTCAAGCGGTGATAGCGCGCGAAAATATCGGCGGGCAGGTATGCGCCCGCAAGGTGTCCTACGTGAAGATCGCCATTGGCATAGGGCCACGCGACTGAAACATGAATGTACTTGGGCATCCGGTATCCTTAGGGTTGATTGTCAGCTTCATTGACTGGGAAATCAGCAGGGGATTTCACGGTAAACGGTAATATGCAGTTGTTGCGCGGCAGCAGATTGCTTTTCATCCACCGTAACCAGTGTTAGTTGATAGCGCTCGGCAAGGGCTACATACACTGCATCATAGACCGCCAGTTGACTTTGGTTGGCGATTTCCAAACTTCTCGGCAGTAGGTCAATTGATGGGTGTATATTCAATGGCAAAGCGATCAACCGTTTGATTTCAGCGAGCGCTTGCTCTTTCGTGATACCCTGCCTCTGAATATGTTTCCAAACCACGTTCGTGCATTCCACAAGCGTGAATTCTAGAATGTAAACCTCCAGCGGATCATCGTCCCAAAGCCGCTTCAGCAGCAGTTGCGTCGCTTTAGTGTAGGTATCCGAAATGACGGCTTGCATTAATGCGCTGGTATCCAGAACTAGGGTTTCCGCCATTGCTCCCGATCCTCTTGGAGAAGTTCCGTCGGGCTAGAGGTTCCCTCAGCCGTCGGAAGGGTATTGGCGACAAGTTCATGCCACAAATCAATCGACGGCTTGGGTTTCTTTCCCTCTTTTTCGTTCATTTGATCAGTGACAATTCGTTGAATCATCAAGGTCAATTCGCCAACCGTCATTTCTGCAATACGTCCAGTTCGTTCACGCGCTTGGGCTGCCATTTGCCACATCCCTCCTACTCTCCGCCAAGTATAAACAAAAAACCGCCTGTCAGGGACAGACGGTTTTGACGACTGCAATCACTTGAGATTACACACCGGCACTACACGCGCCGAAATCGCCATCCTCTGCCCATTGTGGAAAGGCGGCTCATTCGCATCGAAACCAGTGTATATGTCGTGTATGTGTTCATGTTTCACAGTATAGGGTTTTTTTGAGTATAGAGTCAATCACGCAGATTCGCGCCCAAACCGCCGCTTGATCTGCTCCACGGCGATGCGCGCTTCTTGCCGGAAGTTGTACATCGCGCCGAACCCGCGATAATAGCGCCCGACCAGATATAATCCCGGATACCCCGCCATTTCCATGCCATTTTCCCCAAATACCGGATCGATCTCGCGTACCATCCATCCATCTTTGTCGGTCTCAAACGGCACATCCAGATAGCCGAGCGCGGGGCGGTATCCCGTGCAGAAGATGACGGTATCGACCCCATGCCGCGATCCGTCCAGCAGAATCGCCTCTTGTCCCTCAAATCCCGCCAACCCCGCCGTGCCGAACACCTGCCCGCGTTCGAGCGCGTCGATCAACTCGCGCCCGCGTACCGGCGCGGATGTGCCAAGCCGATCTGTGCGATTGGGCGCGAACTTAATCGGCAGCCTTTTCATCCCGCGATAGCCACGATACACGGTGAAATCGACCAGCGGCTTGCGGATGCGCTCCGGCAGCGGGTGTAAGAGAAGCTGCCACACCGAATGCGGCAGCCCGAACGGATATTTGCGCGCCACTAACACATCACTGCGGATCGCCAGCAGGATGGGGTATTGCGGCGCGGGGACAGCATTCGCCAATGCCGCCGCAATATCACCGCCGCTGGGACCATTCCCGACGACCATCACCCGCTGACCGCCATAAGCATTGGGATCGTGAAAATCGCGCGCGTGTAAAATTTTTCCTGTGAATGTATCCATGCCGGGGAGCGGTGGCAGATACGGATTGCTAAAGCGACCCGTCGCTACAATCACTGCGGCGTAGAGATCGGCGCGGCGTTCCCCGCTGACCAGATCAATGCTTTCGACGCACCATGCTTCATCCTGTGGCGACACGCGCGTGACTTCAGTGTTCAGGGTGATTGGGAAGTGATGGCGTTCGGCGTAGCGTTTGAGATAGGCGTAATAATCCGTCCCCATTGGATATGGACCGAAGCGCAGCGGCATGTGTTCGCCGGGGAGATGGGAATTCCACGCCAACGTGTTGAGCTGGAGCGACGGATACAGATTCGCCCATGTTGACCCCACCACAGGCGCGCGATCTACCACATGGAAAGCGATTCCCGCCTGCTGAAGATAATATGCGGCGCACAGCCCCGCGGGACCCGCGCCGATGACCAAGACTTCACGCCGCATATCTACCGCCATTAAGGATTAGCTTCCCGGTGTAGGGGTGACCGTCGCAGGATAAATTGGCGTGGTTTCAGCGCGGGCGGTTGCGGTCAACGCGACAAATGGGCGCACCGGCGTTGATGCCGCCAGCAGCGTTGCCGGATACACGAACGCTTCTTCGGGATTGTTCGGCAGTACCGCCTCCATCGTCGCCAGTTCGGGCGCGATCAGCGCATCGCGGGTGAGGACGATTTCGGTTTCGACTGCGTTGTACTCGTCCTCAGGGCGGCGAATCGCGCCCGACCCGATGCCGATCAATCCGACGAGCAGCATGATAATCACGGGGATAGCGATGAGAAACGCGGTTTGGTTATTGGCGCGGCGTGTGCGCGGGGTCAGCACCTTCAGCGGGATCGATGCTTCCGGCGACTGCGCGCGAGCGATCAACGCCTTGAGCGTAGCGGTATCTGCGCCAGCAACCGCATCCAAGTGATCGATCAGCTTGGGCTGTTCCACGCCGTTCAACACGGGGACGATCTGCTGCCCGTTGTCGAGCGCCTCAAAGACGGCATTTTCGACAGACGAGCCTTTGTAGTCCGCGCCGATTACCGGGATAAGCACGTCGCCTTTGCTCTGCGCGCCGCCGCCTGTTAAGTCATCAACCTGTGTGCCGTCCGCGCGAAGTTCGTTGAGCAAACGGCGGGCAAAATCGCTGTCCGCCGCGTTGTAGATCATTTTCAGCATGGGTTGTCCTTTTCTGTAAACATTGTGTGTCTGTTATTGATTAAACCGCGCCCGCATTTCATACGAGCGTAGGGTGTTGACCATCTGCCAGTGGACTTCAAGATTTGCCGGAACGCACGCGGGCTGACCGCGCCATCCATCCTCAATCAGCGCGTATAATTCTTCGTCACGGATGCGCGGTAGTCGTTCGATTAATTCCCGAAAAGCGTCGTTCGCAAGATCGAGTGTCCAACCACAAGCTGCCAATGCTGCCGTTCCGCTCGTCAGCGCATCAGAAGTTGGAATTACTGGATTGATGACTTGCGGGGGCGGGTTGATCGCCGCTTGATATTGGGCATCACTCTGTTGAATGATCGCCGCCGTAACCCCAATCAGCGCGATCACCGCCACCATCGCAATCACAGCGACGGTAATCGCCGTGGGGCTGAAATCGAGCCAGCGAACAAAACGGGCGATGAGCGGAAAAATCGCAAAGATTGTGCCGCCGATCACACCCATCAGCGCGATTAGGTTGATGACGCTTGGGGGGCGATTTTGCAGCACCGCAGCCTCTTGATTTACCGCAAAGGCGAATGCCGCACGTTCCCATCCACTATTTTCCGCCAGCACGTCCACCGCCGCCCACCATACGCCCACATTCGATAAATCCGCGCCCGCGCTGGCATATAAACCGTCGCCAATCGATTCGAGTTCGTGCGGCGTGCCGCGCCAATCGCGCGCGGGATCGCTTAATTGCAGCCTAACGACTGCATTTTCAACAGGTTGATTATCCATCAACCGAGTCACCAACACGTCATAAGTATTTACGCCGGGTCCGCCGGGGGTGATCGTCGTGGTGATAAGGTACTGTCCGTTGACCTGCGTGTTGCGCGGCGGCGGGATAGATCGCCCCGCGAGTTCCGGTTCGGGTGGGGGCGTTGCCGACAGCAAACCCACCGCGAACAGCACAGCAATGACAAGGACTGCTTCAACGCGCAGCGATCCGCCAAAACTCCCCACCATGCTATAGAGGCGCTCGAAACGGGTATACTGCGCGGGACGCAGCGCCATGTGATGCAGCGCACTCAAGCCCAGCAGAAGTCCCACCAGCGCCAGCTTGATCGCCAATGCGCCGCCATAAGGGGTGGGCACATCGTCCGGTTCAGTGAACCAAAGCGCAGATGCATAAATGCCCGTCGCAATCACGACGATCACTGATCCAGCCGCGAGAGGCGAAAAACGGTTGAGTGCCGCCAGCAGTGCCGCGCGCCGATCCTCTGGATTTAGCGGACTCAGCGCACGGGGAAGCACCAGCGCCAGCGCCGTGATCGCGCCCGCCCAAAAACCTGTGCCGAGCAGATGCGCCCAATCGTTGAACACAGCGATCCACGTTAAGGTGAGCGATCCGGCGGCGTGGCTGGCGATGCTCATGCTGCCGAGTACCAGCGCCATCGCCCAGATATTCGCCGTGAAAAACGCCCGCACCCATGTCGGCTGTTCCTTGCGGTAGATCACACTGGCGATGGTTGTGCCTGCCACAATGACGAGCAGAATCATTCGCGCGCTCCACGTATCGCCAAAGCGTGTGCCAACGCGCACCACAGACCATAGATTTTCGCTGATCACGCGCCCAAGATCGGCATTGAAAAATACCATCGTCTGTTGGAGCAGGGCGAGAATGTTGCCCGCGAACGCGATCCCCAACGATAGGGCGATGATCGTGTACAGGCGGCGCATCACACGCGGGGGGAGCAGTCCCGCCGGATGTGCATCACTACCCCACGCGGGGACTAGCACGAGCGCGTAGAGCGCGAAACCACCGAACAACAGCGTGTGCGCCGCGTTGACGAGCGCGCGCCACACCATTTCGAGTGTCACGGGCAGATCACTTGCGCCTGCGCCGCCAAAACCCGCGTCCGCGCTTACGCCGACGAAGAACGCGCGCGTGTCGTAGATGACATGCCCATCACTGCTGAAGGCGATTTTGAGTTCGCTCAGGTACGCGCCATCGGGGAGATTGGTCGGCAGCCGCGCCGAAAGCAGTGTGCGATCATCGGGATCAACGCCGCCTTCCGCGACCACCGCGCCGGACGAATCGCGCACGGTCACGCTGCTGTAGTCCGGCTCAAGCGATTCGCTAAACCAGTACTGCACACGCACAGGGGGGCGATCCAGCGCGGCGCGATCTTCAGGAATTGCCCGAACGATGTATCCGTGCGCGCTGACCCCCGGAAGGCTCACCAGCAGCAAGACGGCAAGCAGAGCCACCGCGACAGCGAGACGCTTATTCAAGGCGGAAACGATCTGGCGTGTTGGTAGAGTCCGCATGGAGAGTGTGCAGGCTTTCAGACTGTTCAGTAGGCGGCGCGATAGGCGGCGCGAGTTCATCTTTGGCGGCATTTCGCCGGCTGATGAACCAGCTAATGCCCATCATGATCAAAAAGATGGCGGCGACAGCGAGAAAGATCAGCTCGTCATATGCGCCGAGCGCACCATGCGCCAGAATCGGTGGCATGGGGAAGTTCCTTTGGTTGGTTGACTGCGCCTATTCTACACCCGCAGGGCAGGGGATTGTAGCATTTTTCACGATGGACTTAGGGGGAATGGTTTTTGGGGGAGAAAAAGCAAAAGACGGCTGGTGTGCCGTCTCTTGCTAATAAGATGATAAGTGCCCCCGACAGAACTCGAATCTGTAACCCCTTCGTTAGGACCGAAGTGCTCTATCCTGATTGAGCTACGGAGGCAATTAACAAGAGTCTAGCACAAGTCTATGAACAGGTAAAGAAGGCGAGGGCACACTAGGGACAAGCCCAACAGCACGTCTGCGACAACGGCTTTATCCTTCGTCTCCCCCATCATTGACCAACTCCAACAAATCCCCAATTTCACAGTTGAAGTATGTGCAGAAAGCGATGATTGCTTGGGCTTCAAAGCGTGAAAGATCGCCTTTCACCCAAGCATAAAGCGTCACGCGCGTTAGACCTGTTTCTCTTGAAATTTCGCTAAGAGAAATGAGGCGATTTTCAGCGATTTGCTTTTCAGAGATCAATTTCGTGACGCGAGACACAATTCTCATTGCACAACTCAAAACAATTCGTATGCTTGGATATACAATTTGAACTTCTTAATTTACAAAGGTGACTGACATGAACTGCCCATTCTGCAACCACAATAAAGCGCGGCGACGTGAATATTTAAGACAAAAGCAATTGATGCGTTACAAATGCACTGTATGTGGACGGGAATTCAAAGTTGCTGAAGAATTTGTCTCGATGCGTCATATTCGTCGTCCTCTCATAAACTGTTTGAACTGTGGAAAAGAAACTTCAAACCCCAAATTTTGTTCGCGCTCTTGTTTTGTAAGCTATTCGAATCGCGCAGCACCAAAACGTAAAGCCAAACCAAAAACCTGTAAGCATTGTGGTGTTCAAATTCCACGAGGGCGCAGTGTTTGCGACGATTGTAATCCGAGCTATGTCGATTGGACAAAGCGAACTATTGGTGACATTCGGAAAATAACCCCATATCAAGTCAATGCGATGATCCGTGATGGCGCTCGGCAGGTATTTAAGCGAAGTGAGCAGCCCCGCATCTGTCGCAATTGCGGCTATTCCAAGCACGTCGAAATCTGCCACATTCGCGGGATCAGCACCTTTCCCGATGATACTCCTGTAAGCGTCATCAACGATCCTTCCAATCTTGTCGCGTTATGCCCGAACTGCCATTGGGAATTTGATCATGGTCTGTTAACTTTATGAGCGTTCACAAAGGACGCACATCATGAACAAGATCATTTTTTACGATGGCATCATCCATACTATGAATCCCGCCAAGCCGACGGCTGATTCACTCGTTATCGACGAAAACGGACGGATCGAATTTGTCGGCAGCATCTTTGAAATGGGCACGTTTGCATCGAACGCCGAACGGGTCGATCTGGCGGGGCGCACACTCATTCCCGGCTTCAATGACGCGCATGTGCATGTGTGGAAACTCGGTTTGCTGCTCACTGTGCAGGTCGATGCGCGTGGCGAAGCCGCGCCCACCATCCCGGCAATCATCGAACGATTTAGAGAACGCGCCCGATCCACCAGCGCGGGCGTGTGGTTGACCGGACGCGGTTACAACGAAGCGGCGCTCCCGGAAAAACGTCACCCCACACGCGCTGATCTTGATGCCGCTAGCCAAACGCATCCCATCGCGCTCACCCGCACTTGTGGACACATGATCGTGGCGAATTCGCTCGCACTTAAGCTGGCGGGGATCACGTCCGAAACGCCTGATCCGCCCGGCGGGGTGATTGTGAAGGACGAACACGGCGAACCGACAGGCTTGCTCCAAGAAACGGCGATGGGCTTGATCACCCGCGTCATTCCCGACTATGACGACGCGACACTGGCGAACGCGATTCAAGCGGCGATGAAGCATCAATTGAGCTTGGGTATCACCAGCGCGACTGATCCACTGCTTACGCCGCTGCATTTGAAGGTGTATCACCAGATCGAAGCGCGCGGCGAAATGGCGGTGCGGATGAACGGCTTGCCGATTCGCAGACCGGATGGTGGCACAGAGACTCTGCCGCTGCCGGAAAAATATCTCAGCGATACGTTTCGCGTGGATACGGTCAAGTTTTTCGCGGATGGCGGCTTAAGCGGGGCAACCGCCGCCGTGAGCGAACCGTACAAGATCACGGGGACGAAAGGCGTGCTGCGCTTTGAAACCGAAGAATTGTTTGAACTCATGCTGGAAGCGCATGTTAACGGATTTCGCATCGCCACCCACGCGATAGGCGATGTGGCGCTGGAACAGGTGATCAGTGTGTACGAACGGCTCTATCAACGGCATCCGTCGCCGCTGCGCCATCGCATCGAGCATTTGGGCTTGCCTTCGCCGTCACAGTTGATTCGCTGCAAAGCGATGAACGTGATCGCCGTGCCACAGACGGTCTTTTTGCCCGCGCTAGGCGATACCTATCGGCGCTATCTGCCGGACAGCTTTTTCCCGCGCTGCTACCCCGTGCGCGAGATGCTGCTCAACCGTTTGACCGTCGCGTTGAGTTCGGATGCGCCTGTCGTGCCGGATGACAACCCGATCTTGGGCATGAAGGCGGCGATGGATCGGCTTGATCCGTTTGGGCAGCCCATCGCAAAAGAACAGGCGATCAGCGCCTACGACGCGCTTTACGCTTACACGATGGGCGGGGCAGTCGCCAGCGGTGATCAAGACAATCGCGGCAGTTTGGAAGTGGGCAAGTGGGGAGATGTGGTGATTCTCAATGGCGATCCACTGACGACACCTGCCAATGCGTTCCTCAAATTGTGTGTGGAACAAACGTATGTGGGGGGAAAGTTGGTGTATGAGGGTTGATAAAGCGATACTAAATCTTCACTGGACATAACCCTATTCGTGCAGGTAAAGTGGTATAACATTTCAACACCGTAATATTCAGGACTTTTTGACGATGCGTGCGGCAGCCTCTGTGGAAAACGCGTGGCGGCGATTCACGCAGCCTACCTCAAATGTTATCAACGAAGAGGATCGCAGACATTCAAGCCTGATTGCTTCAATGCTGCTGATTTTGCTTCTGTTGACGACATTGGTGGTTGTCCCCGGTTGGCTGATTGCCCAACCCGACTATCAAGCTGCGCCGCTGATTTCGATTGTCCTCATCGCGTATTTGGTTTTGGCGTATGCCATCAACCGGATGGGCAGCTTTAGGATGAGTGGGCTGCTGTTGGTCGCGCTGCTGCCGCTGGCTGTCAGCTTGATCATTTTCACGTCTAACCCGTCATCGTCTGAACGGGTAGTTACGCTCAACTTTATGTCTGTCGCCGTCCTCATCAGCAGTTTAGTGTTGAGCTATCGCGGCACATGGATCATGATTGTCACGACGTTCGTGATCACGCTGCTGCTGCTGGTAATCACGAAAGCGCCTGTGACCGACGCTTACGCGATATTGGTTTTTAACGGCATCATGTCGGCATTAATCGTGACCGCGGGCGGTATTCAAAAGGGATACGCGCGGCGTTTGCTCGACAACGAAGAACAATTTCGCAGCTTGTTTGAACAGGCATCGGATGCCGTTTTCCTCATTGATACGGAAACCGCCCAGATTTCAGCAAATCAGCGCGCGTCTGAACTGCTTGGCTATACCAAACAGGAAATCGTGAATCTCGCGATGGCTGATTTGGTCGTGGCAGACGAGCTGGAAGAAAGTTTAGGTATACGCAGTCGTTTACTGGCGAAAGAACGCATCCCGCCTTATGAGCGCACTTTACGCCGGAAAGATGGCTCGATTGTTACGGTTGAACTGGCGGTGTGTTTGGTATATGACAACGAAGGCAAACCGCTTCAGTTCCAGACCATCGCGCGCGATATTTCCGAACGCAAACGATCCGAACTGCTCACCAAAGCCTTTCTGCAAGATATGAAAGCCTTGCAGTTGATGAATCTTGAACTGACGCAAATTGATGACCTGCCGACGCTCTACCGCCGCATGGTCGAATTGACGCACGAACGGTTGAACATAGATCGTCTGGCGCTTTTCTTGATTGACGAAGAACGAAACGAGCTGATTGGCACCTGCGGAATCGCGCCAGATGGCAGCGTGCGCGACGAAACCTATTACCGTGAACCGATCACGCCGGATCATTGGACGCATGAAATCTTCAACAGCCCAGAACACGCCCGCTTTTGGACAGATGTGCCTGTGTACGATAACGGCGTGGAAGTTGGACGCGGATCAAAAGCCGCCAGCGCGCTTTGGGATGGGCATAAACCGATTGGCTATCTCGTCACCGACAATTTGCGCCATCACCAACAGCCGCGCGCGTATCAAGCGGAACTGGTATCGATTTTAGGTGGCACATTCGGGCATTTGATCCGCCTGAAGCAAACCACCGCGCGTATGCTGGACAATGAAGAACGCCTCAACCTGATTGTGGCGGCGGCAGAGTTGGGAACATGGGATTGGGATTTACGCGCCAAAAAGCTCACACTGAATGACCAATGGACGAAAATCTTTGGTTACACGGAACAGGATTTACCCGGTGACGGCGCGTTCATCAACCGCCTTATCCACCCCGACGATTACGAGCAGGTGCTGCAAGACTTCAACATGCACTTACGCGGCAATACGCCAATGTTCGCTACCGAACACCGCGTTCGTATCAAATCCGGCGCATGGCGTTGGGTATTGAATACCGGCAGAGTGATTGTGCGAGACGGGCAGGGAAACCCGCTGCGGATTTCCGGCATCCACTTGGATGTGACCCAGCGCAAAGAACTGGAACAAAAAACTATCGAGCTGCATTTGGAGCAAGAACGGATGCAGATTCTGTCGCGCTTTGTTCAGCACGCATCGCACGAATTTCGCACGCCGCTGGCGACGATTCAGACCGGATTGTATCTGCTTAACAAGTTCACCGACGCTGAAAAGCGATTGCAAAAAACCGCGCAGATCGAAGACCAGATTAAGCGCATCACGCGCTTGGTGGATCGCCTGTTGATCATGTCACGGCTAGACAGTGGTACAGCGCTTACCCTCAATCGCATCAACCTCAATCAAGTGTTGCAGGAAGTCGCGCGTTCCTATCAGCCAAGCATCGAAAGTTCTGGCGTGCGCGTCGAAGTCGAAGTCTCACATGCGCCGATTTATGTCCATGCAGACCTGTATCTGCTTCAGCAGGCGGTTGGGCATGTCCTTGAGAATGCCATCCGTTACACAGGTGAAGGCGGAAGGATTAGCGCGGCGGCGCGGGACGAAGATAAGTGCGCCGTGATCGAAATTACGGACACGGGCATGGGGATTGCCCCGGATGTCATTCCGCATATCTTTGAGCGCTTCTATCGTCAAGATCACGCCCATTCCACGCCGGGGTTTGGGCTGGGACTTCCAATTGCGAAAAGCATCGTGGAACTGCACGGAGGGGCAATCAGCGTCGAAAGCACGCCGGGAAAGGGCAGCCGCTTTAAACTGATACTGCCCGTCAACGCGGGTGAGGTATAATAGCGGCGGATTCGACACCCAGTTAACACATGAACACAGGAAACAACATCCCTCATGAAACTTGGCATCATTGGGTTACCCAACAGCGGCAAAACCACGATTTTTAACGCGCTCACGCGGAGCAGCCTTCCGACGGGCGCGAGCACCAGCGGACAATTTGAAGTCAATACGGCAGTCGTGAATGTGCCGGATGCGCGCGTGGATAAGCTCTCCGCGATGTATAAACCGAAAAAGACGACCTATACCCAAGTGACGTATGTCGATATTGGCGGGTTAGACAAGGGCATTGGCGAAGGCGGCTTAAAAGGACAGTTCCGCAACGAACTGGGGCAGTTGGATGGCTACGTGCATGTCGTGCGTGCCTTCAAAGATGACAACGTGCCGCACCCGTATGAGAGCATTGATCCGGCGCGCGATTTGGAGATTCTCGACGGCGAATTTCTGCTCACTGACTTGGTGATGGTGGAATCGCGCCTAGAGAAAATCGACGCGGAATTTAAGCGCAAGGGGAAGAATGCCGAAAAGGCGCTGACCGACGAGCAGGAAATGATGCTGCGCTTGAAAGCGCATCTAGAAGCTGATAAGCCGCTGCGCGACTTGGGCTTGACCGAAGCCGAGATCAAACCGCTGCGTGGATACGGATTTTTGTCGCTCAAGCCGGTGCTTGTCGTCGTCAACACCGACGAAACACAGCCCGACGTTGAACTCAAGTACGAACATGCCATGAGCAAAGTCGTCAGCCTGAAGGGACGCATTGAAGCGGAATTGAGCCAGCTTGAAGCGGATGACGCGCAGGTGTTCATGGATGAATACGGCATCACCGAATTGAGCGCCGCGAAAGTCATTCGCCTATCGTATGAGCTGATGGCGATTCAATCGTTCTTCACTGTGGGCGAAGACGAAGTGCGCGCATGGAGCGTAGCGATTGGCGCAACCGCGCCGGAAGCGGCGGGCGTGATTCACAGCGACTTGCAAAAAGGCTTCATTCGCGCGGAAGTGATGAACTACGATGACTTGATCGCGCTGGGCAGTGAAGCCGCGCTGAGACAAGCGGGCAAGTTCAAGCTGGAAGGGCGCGAGTATATCGTCAAAGACGGCGACATTTTGCATATTCGCTTCAACGTGTAAATAGGGGTGTTGGGACGGTCTATGCCGCCTGCCGCGGCGGGCGCGATATATCGCCCCCCGACAACCGCTCTCTTGTGTCCCGGAAAACTTCAATGTCGAACTTGTTCATTGCGTCGGGAATTTTTCACCCGGAACCGGGCGGTCCCGCGACATATCTGTATGAACTTCTGCCACAGCTTCAAGCGCGTGGATGGGATGTGCGTTTGCTCACCTACGGCGAAAAAGCAAGTATGGGCGGTGCGTACCCGTACCCCGTCACGCGCATTGAACGGCGGGCGCTGCCTGTACGAATGAGAAACTACGCGGCGGCAGCGCGTCCGCTGATGGAGTGGGCGGATGTGGTGTATATTCACACGCTTGGGCTGCCGCTGTGGTCGAAACGCCGTGCGCCGCGCGTGGTGAAGATCGTAGGTGATTTGGCATGGGAACGCGCGATCCGCAAAGGGTGGATTACGCCGACAACCGATGTAGATGCTTTCCAAACAATGCCCCTCTCGTTGGTGGCAAGCATTGACCGCATGAACCGCGCCCGCGAAGCCCGGCGCATGGATGGGATCATCGTGCCGAGCGAGTATCTCAAGCGCATGGTCGCGGGATGGGGCGTTCCCGAAGAAAAAATTCGTGTGATTTACAACGCGCTCCCGCCGGATACGCCAACAGCAGGCGGCATGTCGCAGCGCGATGCGCGCGCGCGTCTGCATCTGCCAGATGCGCCGACGATTCTCACGGTAGGGCGCATTTTGCCGTGGAAGGGTGTCGATCACCTGATCACGGCGGTGTCACGCATCAAAGATGTGCGTTTGATTGTGGCGGGCGATGGCGAATCGCTGAATGGGTTAAAGGCACAGGCGCAAATGTTGGGCGCATCTGACCGGATCACGTTTTTGGGGCGGGTGAGCCGTGAACAAATGCCAATCTATATGAAAGCGGCGGATTATGTCGCGCTGTATTCCGGCTACGAAGGGTTGAGCCATACGCTGCTGGAGAGCTTGCGCGTCGGCACGCCGTTGATCGCCAGTGACAAGGGCGGAAACCCGGAAGTGGTGCAGCACCGCGTCAACGGGTTACTCGCGCCGTATGTGGATGTGGATGCGCTGACCGAGACGATCCGCGAGGCGATTGCGCCGGGGATGCGGGAGAAGCTGGCGGCAGGCGGAAAACAGGTCGATATGAGCCGATTCGACTTCGGGAAAATGGTGGATCAAACGAACGCGCATTTGCAGAGTTTTGTGGGTCGTTGAGGATTTTCCACGAGAAGGACTGTGGTGAGGATGTGACACAGGTCGAGTCGGGTTGAGGGAAGATGTGACCGCGCATTATATAAAGTGCGATGAATTTTGAGAGAAGATGTGTCCACATATGACCGTTTTTTGAAATTGTGTGACACATCTTCGGGTGTATTATTTAATTATAATAAAATTGGGTTTTGTGGGGGCGCGGCGGGCGGACGCGCAGAAGCGCGTCCCTACAAAAAGATTTTCCCCTTATTCCGTTAGGCAGTTGGGGCGGGGTGAAACGGTCGATGTGGAGCAGCGCGTTTCGCAAACCGATACGATGGTGAGGATTGATCGTTCGCAGCTTTCACCCCTACCCCCAACCCCTCCCCTACGCAGCGAAGCGCAGTGGGGGAGGGGAGAAAAGCAATTTTGCTCGTCTGGTTAGAAATCAGTGGGCAACCCTACAAAACGAGTTTTTTGCAATTGAGCAGATTAGGCACTAAATCCGCCGGTAAGCAAATGAGGAAATCTGGTGAGTAATAAGCCTTTGATTTACGTGCTGACGTATGATCCGAGTGTGGATAACGGCGTTGGAATTGAAATACCTGTTGAAGTGCCGGATTTTATTCAAGGGTTACGTGAGGTATTTCCGATCTACACAATTGAAGTAGAGTCTGAAACGGATTTTCGGGTGTACATGGACGTGCCCGAATACGGACCCTATATTGTCGCCGGGTTTCATCAAGTTCCTGTTACCTTCTTGGAAGTTAGTACCTTTCCTGAGGATACAGCCATAGAGATTAGTTTCCTTTATCGACAGCATGTTGATGAAGAACATCGACTTTTTTTGGCATTGACCGCGGACAGCCGCACGATAGAAATCACAAAGACAATGTTACGAGAACAAATCCGTTCGTTTCTGGTGGGATCATCGACAATAAGCGGATAAGTTTGAGGGAGGGGTTAAGCGGGTTTGGCACGCCAAACCCCTACCAAAGTGAGGTCGGGGTGGGGTCAAAACCCGACAATGGTGATTAAAGAATAACGACATTCCACATGTGGATGGATGCATTAGGAAGCGTATTTTGATGAAACCGATGACGTATGATTTTAACGCGCGGCGGTCGATGGTGACGGCGCGGCGCGGGATGGTGGCGACGAGCAATCCGTTAGCATCACAGGCGGGATTGGCGATTTTGCGGCAGGGCGGGAATGCTGCCGATGCCGCGATTGCGGCGGCTGCCGTGCTGAACGTGACTGAACCGGCATCGACAGGGATTGGCGGGGACTGCTTCGCGCTGTTTTACGACGCGAAAACGAAACAGGTCACGGCGCTGAATGGAAGCGGACGCGCTCCCGCCGCGCTGACTGCGGCTGATCTACGCGCACAGGGGATGCGGACGATACCGCCGCGAAGTGTTCATGCGGTGACTGTTCCCGGCGCAGTGGCAGGCTGGTGTGACTTGATCGAGCGGCACGGCACAATGCCGATGAGCGTTATTCTTGCCGATGCCATTCATTACGCGGGAGATGGCTATCCTGTGCATCCTATATTCGGGATGGCGTGGGGACGCAGTGAAGCATTTCTCAAGTCCAGCCCGCACACGGGAGATTATCTGCCGAACGGCTGCGCGCCGAAGGTTGGGCAGGTCGTTCAACTGCGCGGATTAGCCAATACGCTGCGGCTGATTGGTGAAGGCGGCAAAGCGGCATTCTACACGGGCAAAGTCGCAGATGCGATTGTTTCGACGGTGCAAGAACTTGGCGGCGTGATGACGCATGACGATCTCGCGCGTCACCAATCCACATGGGATGAACCGATTTCGACCACATATCGCGGGGTGCGTGTGTGGGAATGTCCCCCTAATGGACAAGGAGTCGCCGCGCTGCAAGCGATGAAGATTGCGGAAGGTTTCGATCTCGCGGCGCTGGCGTGGGATGCGCCCGAACGGATGCACTTGATGATCGAAGCGATGCGGCTGGCATTTGCCGACGCGCGCGAATACATCGCGGATGCTGCGCCTGCCAATGCGCTGCTGGACGAAACCTATCTCGCAGGGCGGCGCGCGTTGATCGATCCACATGCCGCGATGCAGCCGCCGACGTTCGGAGCGCCCACTGGCGGGTCGGACACGGTGTATTTGAGCGCAGTCGATGGCGCGGGAAATGCGTGCAGTTTCATCAACAGTTTGTATATGGGTTTTGGCACAGGGATTGTGGCAAAAGAGGCAGGATTCTTTTTGCAGAATCGCGGCGCGTGCTTCTCACTCGAACAGGGACACGCCAACGAACTCGCGCCGAACAAACGCCCGTATCACACGATTATCCCCGCGCTGGCAACGAAAGATGGCGAACTGTACGCGAGTTTCGGCGTAATGGGCGGGTTCATGCAGCCGCAGGGACACTTCCAGATGATCGCGGCGATGGTGGATGATGATCTGAATCCGCAAGAGGCGCTCAATCGCCCGCGCTGGCTTGTAGAAAGTTTGGACATTCCCGCCGAAGATTCGCATGTTCCCACTAACGTGATCGTGTGCCTTGAAGAAGGCATTCCCGTAGCGGCGATGTCACGGTTGGCGGACATGGGACACACGGTTCGCCCTGTCAGCGGTGCGGGGCGCGGCATGTTCGGTGATGGGCAGATCATCCGGCGCGACGCGGAAACGGGCGTGCTGTTCGGCGGAAGCGACCCGCGCAAAGACGGGCTGACCGCGGCGTATTGAGTGCACGCGGCAGAGAAAATAAAAAGGCGGGGTCACGCCGAAACGAGTTTCGTGCCCCGCCCTTCTCTCTTGACTTTCAAGACGGTATCTACAAAAGCTATCCTAAATACGCGGAAATTAGCCGCCTAACCCGACCACGTTGGCTTCGGGCACCCAAACACGCCGCGCCTGACATGCGATCCACACTTGTGCGTACCCGTTCTCATTGTCGGTTACGTACCATGTGCCGGGGGGCAGATCAAAGCCGGTGTAGGCATCGCTGCGCGGCTCGAAGAACGCCAGCGCGCCCGCAGGAATGTTGTAGAGGACGGCGCTCGTTGGCAGCGGATTCGGGCAGGTATCCGTTCCCACTGTCGGCAGTCCTGCACATTCACCCTGTTCGAAAACGTCGATTTGTTCCGGCAAACCGTTGCCCGCCAAACTTGTCAGCGTGAAGGTGATGGGATTGGCGGCGGGCGGAGTGGTGTAGAAGAAGTCACCGATGCCGCCAGCAAATGTGCCAAGCACGTTCGAGAAGGACAGCGTGTAGATGAGCGTGCCGTACCCGTCGGTAATATCGATGCGGAGAGCTTCCTGCCCAGCGCCCGTGTTATCGCGATCCAGCGTGTGACTGCCCGAACCTGCCGCATCGGCATTGACACAGGTAAAGATCACCGTGCCGGCGTAGGTGCTGGCGAAGACCGTGCTAGCCATCAAGACGACTGCCCCGATTATTACCACTGCGATCAACAGTTTACGTAACATCCTATTCCTCTTAACGTATACGAATTTCACGGACGCTTAAATTTCATTATATGTCAGATGAATGATTACACATGCATCGAATCAGTAAATACTGATAAAAAATGTGTATCAATTCTCAGCCGCTCAAAACTCAGGATCTGTAAAAACTTTTAAACGTTGTTACACAATGGATGCCGGATGGGTTATATTAAATTCATGAGGCTTGTCCTAACTATTGCAACTCAAAAATTATCAATGAAGAATGCGCGTTAGCTTGATCTGTCGCACAAGCGTATCTCCGCTTGTGTAAGCCTGTCATGATTGAATCCCTAGGAGGGATGAACATGAAACAAAGACCACCGCAGCGCCGCAGAAATATCGTCTTTTTATCAAGTGTGCTTGCTGTTTTATGCGCTTCAACCGTTCTTTTGACCGCGAATGTGATGCGATTGGCTTCTGCCTCACCCAGCACAAGCGAATCGATTGACTCGAACCCACAGAGAAACCCTGACGAACAGATCATCATCAATACCGCGACACCAACGCGCACGCCCACGCCGATCAACATTGGCAACTTCGTATGGGATGACTTTGATGGCGATGGTCGGCAAGATGCGGGCGAACCCGGCATGGCGGGTGTCACTGTGCAGTTGTGGAACGATGCTAAAAACGATCTGATTGATCAAGATGTGACCGATGCGAACGGTAATTACACGGTTATTGCGCCTTTGCCGGGCAACTATCGCGTGCGGGTGGTGCTGCCCGCCATCAACGACGAATTTTCGCCAAAGGACAATGCCGCCGCGGGCAATAACGCTGACAG